>JAEEGK010020338.1_pt1 | contig 14129 bp, 7 predicted proteins | sample 8958771 | NCBI WGS metagenome assembly JAEEGK01 (sample SAMN16246547, study PRJNA631951) | gut metagenome | biome: gut microbiome; feature: rumen; material: SC-attached | host: Bos | place: Iran: Karaj | collected 2018-10
TTCTCCAATGCGAGGTCAAGCACCTGCATCATGTTCTCCACATAGTGGAAATTCAGGCCTTCGATGTAGCTTTCCTTGATGTCCTTGATATCGTGTTCATTATCAACGGATAGGATGAGGTCAGTCACGCCATTGCGCTTGGCGGCGAGAATCTTTTCCTTCACGCCACCCACGGGTAACACCCTGCCACGCAGCGTGATTTCGCCCGTCATGGCCAGTTGTCCTTTCACCTTGCGTTGCGTGAAGGCCGAAGTCAAGGCGGAGAGCATGGTGATACCCGCTGAAGGGCCGTCTTTAGGCGTTGCGCCTTCAGGGATGTGGACGTGGACGTTCCATGCCTCAAACACATCGGGGTTGATGTTGAGTTGCGAGGCATGTGCCTTAATGAACTCGTAAGCGATAGTTGCGGATTCTTTCATCACGTCTCCGAGGTTGCCCGTTAGTGAGAGATGGCCACCACCTCGACTCAAACTGACCTCGATGGAAAGGATTTCGCCACCCACCTGTGTCCAAGCCAAGCCTGTGGCCACGCCGGGCATGGTGTGTTTCACTTCATCCTCGTCGTGGTGCATGGGAACACCCAACACTTGACGCAAGTCGTTGACAGTGATTTTCTTGTCGAAAGTATCCTCGGTGACGACTTGCTTGGCGCGGTGGCGCATCAGGTCGCCGATGCGGCGTTCAAGGTTGCGCACGCCAGCCTCACGGGTGTAGTCATCGATGATGTGCATGACGATATCCTTCGGGAAACTGATTTGCTTGCTGTTGAGGCCATGTTCCTTCATCTGTTTTGGGACGAGGTGCCGTTTGGCGATTTCGTATTTCTCTTCGCGCAGGTAACCGCTCAAGTCGATGATTTCCATACGGTCGCGCAAGGCAGGATGGATGGTGGCGAGGTTGTTGGCCGTAGCGATGAAGAGAATCTTCGAAAGGTCATAATCCAACTCAATGAAGTTGTCGTAGAAGGCGTTATTTTGTTCAGGGTCAAGAATTTCCAACAACGCAGCCTGCGGGTCGCCGTTGATGTTGTTGCCGCTTACCTTGTCGATTTCGTCGAGGACGAAAACAGGGTTGCTCGACTTCACCTTGCGTAGGTTCTGGATGCTGCGGCCCGGCATGGCACCGATATATGTTTTACGATGGCCACGCAGTTCCGACTCGTCGCGCACGCCGCCGAGTGACATTCTGACATATTTCCGTCCCAAGGCTCTCGCGATGGACTTACCCAAGGAAGTCTTGCCTACACCAGGAGGTCCAACAAGGCAGAGAATCGGGGCTTTCATGTTGTTGCGCAGTTTCAACACGGCCAAATGCTCCACGATGCGGTCTTTCACTTTGTCCAGACCGTAATGGTCTTCGTCGAGTATGCGTTGGGCACGCTTCAGGTCGAAGTTGTCTTTGGTGAACTCTTCCCACGGCAGGTCGACAAGGTATTGCAAGTAGTTGAGTTGGATGCCATATTCCGATGACTGTGGATGGGTGCGTTCCAACTTTTTCAGTTCTCTGTCGAACACCTCGGCCACTTCCTTCGACCATTTCTTCTTCTCGGCTTTTTCCTTCAATTCCTTGACATCCTGTTCGTTGGGGTTCCCTCCCAGCTCTTCTTGGATGGTTCGCAGTTGTTGGTTGAGGAAGTATTCGCGCTGCTGCTTGTCCATGTCGTCGCGCACCTTGCTTTGAATCTGCTGTTTCAGCTCAATCATCTGTTTGGCCTCGGTCAGGACAGAAAGAAGCCCGTTAGCCATCTCGTTGAGGTTGCGGGCTTCCAAAAGACCTTGACGGACGGGTAGTTCGGCTTCGACATTGCTTGCAACAAAATTCAGCAGGAACACAGGGTCTTCGATGCTCTTGATGGCAAAGCCAGCCTCTTGCGAGAGGTTGCGGGAACGAGGGATAACCTGGATAGCCAAGTCCTTGACAGACTGCAACAAAGCCTCAAACTTGCGTGTATTGGGAATGTCTTCCGAAGCGGCGTAGGGCATCACGACGGCCTTTATGTAGGGCTCATTTTGAATGGCTTCCACCACCTCGAAGCGGCGCATCCCTTGGATGATGACCGTGACATTACCGTCGGGCATCTCGAAAGACTTGAGGATTTGAGCCGAAACGCCGACTTTGTAGAGGTCATTAAGTCCTGGTTCGTCGACATTCGACTCTTTTTGCGCGATGACACCAATAGGTTTGCGTTTGCGGTTGTATTCCTTCACCAACAGGATGGACTTTTCTCGTCCCACTGTGATGGGAATGACTGTACCAGGATAAAGTACTGAATTGCGCAAAGGCAGGATAGGTAGCTCTTCCGGCATGTCCTCGTTATGGCTCAATTGGCCGTTTTCGATGGTCAGCACTGGAATGAACTCTGCATCTGTATCTATCATTTCGGAAAACAAATTAGGCTCTACTTTGTAACTCATAGAAATTTTGTTTGCAAACTGCAGGGCGACAAAATGTCAGTCAATAGTCGCCCAACACCTTAATTTATAAGTGGTGCAAAAATACGACAATAATAGTGCCACGGCACAAAAAAAGCCCTCGCTGTAGGCAAGAGCTTCTTTTTTTCGTGGTTGCGCCCAACTTACTTGGCTTCCTTCTTCTCGAAGAATTTCTTGTACTTGTTGTTGAACTTGTCAACACGGCCAGCGCTGTCGACGAGTTTCATCTTACCCGTGTAGAAGGGATGCGAAGCGCTGGAGATTTCAAGCTTCACAAGGGGATACTCGTTGCCGTCTTCCCACTTGATGGTCTCTTTGGTGTTGATGGTCGAACGCGACAGGAAGGTCGCATCATTTGACATATCTTTGAAAACAACCAGTCGGTAATTCTTGGGGTGAATGTCTTTTTTCATCGCTGATATCCTTTAAATTTTGAGCCGCAAAAGTACGACATTTTCTTGGATTGGCAACGGATTAGGGGAAAAATTTTTACCAATCAGTTTAATTTATTGTATCTCAATATCTTAAATTATTTGCCTGGCATTTTCAAATTTTGTTCCGATAAAGGTAACTTATGAGAATCTCATGCCATTTGCCGCTATCCCAGCAATAATTGTTATTTTTGTGCCAAAATAACAATACAAATGAAGAATCTGACCCTGTTTTTGACTTTTATTCTATTGTCAATCAATGGTTTTTCACAGGAATGGGTAGGCTTTGGATGCACAAAACCATCGAGCCCTCAAACGGTTTTGCTTTCGCAATCGGACGATGAAATTGTTGTGAGGTTTGCTATGAACGACTATTCTATTAATAAGGTTCAGACCCCACGTGGCTTTGCCTCTATCGTTTCTGCTCCCAAGATGGTCTCCATGCTTGTGGAAGGTGCCCCCGACTTGCCTTTAGTCGCCATCCCCATAGCTATCGGCGATACAGACGAGATGGAGGTGAAAGTAACAGATACGCAATTTGAAGAGTTTCAAGACCTTGAAATCGCGCCTTCAAAAGGTGACTTTAGTCGTGAAATAGATCCGGAATCCGTGCCATACCATTATGGTGAGGCTTATTCGAAGGACGAGTTTTGGCCTGCAAAACGCGCTGAATTGGATGCACCTTACATCTTGCGCGACATGCGCGGACAAAACATTTTGGTTTATCCTTTCGCTTATAATCCCATCACGAAAGTACTGCGTGTGTATTCGGAAATGACGATTAATGTTCACAAAATCAGTGAGAAAGGAGAGAATCCGAAACTGGAACGAAAAGTTGTTTGCCGTATTTCACCTGAAACGGAAACGATGTATTCCCATCGTTTCATCAACTATCGCCAAAAGGCGGCGAAATATCCTTTTGTTCCTGATGAGGGCGAAACGATGGTCATCTGTCCGGAGCAGTACATGGACGCGATGCAACCATACGTTGACTGGAAAAACCAATCGGGGCGACCGACGACGATGTACAGCCTGACTCAAGCTGGAGGCAACAGCTACGACAATATTAAGTCATTCATTCTCACTCACTACAATAATCCTTTGGAAAACCTGTGCTTTGTTTTACTCGTGGGCGATTATGCCGACCTTACGCCACGATCGATGAATGGTGGACGCTCCGACATCTGGTTTGGTCAACTTGAAGGCAACGACAACTATCCCGAAGTCTTTGTGGGCAGGTTTTCCGCCGAGAGTGTGACCGACGTGGAACATCAGGTAGCCAAGGTCATCTATTACGAGCGCGACATGCCCGCCAATGCTGACTGGCTCGGCAAAGGCATCGGCATTGGTTCCACTGAAGGACAAGGCTCGGGACACAATGGGGGAGAATCTGATTATCAGCATATTGACTATATACGAGACACGCTGTTGCACTACACTTACACTGAAGTGTCGCAGCATTATGCTGGTGTGGGCGTGGGTACCAATGCGGCCATGTTGACCGAGAACTTCAATGTGGGTGCGAGTATCTGCAACTACTGCAACCACGGCACAACAACGGGTTGGTATGTGGGTTCGTTCACCAATAGCCACGTCAACGCGCTGACCAACGACTACAAGTGGCCTTTCATTTGGTCGACGGCCTGCCTGAACGGGAAGTTTGATGTGAATTGTTTTGCCGAGGCTTGGATGCGCGCCACTGACAATACGACGGGGGTGCCCACAGGAGCCATCGGCGGCATGTTCAGTTGGACCAACCAATCATGGCAACCGCCCATGACGGGGCAGGACGAGATGGTGGACATCCTTTGTGAATGGCGCAACTCCGACCAGTTCCACCACACTTTGGCGGGCGCGTCGCTCAACGGCAACATGAAAATCCTCGACATGCATCCTTCCGACCAAGGCAACACCCACAACACATGGATTCTTTTTGGCGACCCCAACCTGATGTTGCGTACTGCCCAACCTGAACCGATGAATGTCGTTTGTCAGCCAGAAGTTATCTTCCTCGGACAGAGCGAATTACACCTATCCGCTGATGCCGACTACGCTTTGGCCACGCTTTCGGTTGACGGCAACGTGCTTTGTAGTACACCTATCATTAATGGCGAAGCTACGCTCACTTTCGATAGTCCAACGGAAATTGGCACGGCGCAGTTGGTTGTCGTTGGCTTCAATAAGGTTACTTACGTTGAAGACGTTCAAATTATTCCCACCAACGGTGCCTATCTCACTTTTGGCAGCTTCAGCGTAAACAACGAGAGCGGTCAGGCCGATTATGGTCAGATGTTTTCTATAGATTTGACAGTCAAGAATATAGGTAATGAATCTGCGTCTAATATTCAAGTTAGTTTGGCTACAGATTCGCCCTTTGTTGAAGTCCTTGATGGTACAGCCACCATACCGAGTCTTGCCGCGATGGAGCAGTATACCATCGAAGACGGCTTCCAACTCAAGGTCGCCGATTTGATTGAGGATGGCACAGTGGCTCAATTCACTCTCACATGTACTGATGGTACGAATACTTGGACAAGTAACTTCCGTATGACGCTTCATGCGCCCAAGTTCGTTTTGGCCGATTTCCGTCCCGCCACCAACGTTAGTCCAGGCGAGAGTGGCACATTGATTGTCAGTATCCGCAATTCAGGTTCGGCGGCTTCACATAACACCAGAGTAGAGCTTTACAGCGGTTCGACCGACATCACGTTCGACGAGACTGCCAAATGGCTTTGGAATATTCCCGCAGGCCAAACGGCAACGGCACATTTCCATTTTACCGCCGATGCCAGCGTTTTATCAGGAAGTAGCTATGAGATGATGTATATCGTTGAGGCCGAACAATATATGCTTGAAGGAACGGAGTTCCTCAACATCGGTCCAATCAAGGAGACCTTCGAAACGGGTGATTTCAGTGCGTTCGATTGGCAAACCCTCGGTGGTGGGCATTGGCACATTGACAACAGCACTTCCAACACAGGTACATGCAGCGCACGGTCGGGTGCCATAGGCAACGCCAACGTGACCACACTTCAAGTGCAGATGCAAGTTGTCGAGGCTGGTCAAATTAGTTTCTATAAGAAAATCTGCACCGAAGCAAACAAGGATAATCTTACGTTCTACATTGATAATCAATCGCTTGGTGTTTGGTCAGGTGAGATCGACTGGAGCAAGGAAACATTCAATGTTGCGGCGGGAACGCACACCTTCAAGTGGATTTATATGAAGGACAGCTCGGGCAGCTACGGTGATGATGCCTGCTGGATTGACGATGTACAATTCCCTGCCGCTGCCGTCATCGAAATAGAGGACGGCCCAGCATTGCAGGCCACTGTCGATCGGAACCATGTGACCCTCTCATGGGAGAGCTTGGGTGCTGGCTATGAGTATATTGTCCGCTGCGACGGTGAATATCTGACCACCCAAACGGGCACTATCTACACCGAAACTCATGGTGATGGAACCTATCTTTACAGCGTCGTTGCTCGGCGACAAAACATGATGACAAAACCTGCTTTTGCCCTCGTGGAGGTTGGAGTTCTTAATGTGGCTGAAAATCAGGATGAAATCAGCGTTTATCCCAATCCGACAAACGGCGTTCTATTTGTGGAATCGCGCCATGGCTTGTCTCTACCACAAACAGAGTACCGTGTTTTTAACCTAATGGGTCAGCCCATCTTTTCTGGAAAGGCCTCTGGAACCGTGCGGATTGATTTCAGCGGTCAGCCCAAAGGCATATATGTGTTGCAAATTCTTGATAAAGGCAAAATGATAACGCAAAAAATTGTCATTCAATGAGTTATTTGAAATCAAATATTTTGTTTGAAAAGATTAGAATGGATGAGTTTTATGATAGGATTCCTCGTCCAATGCTCATTGCTGACCACTTGATGACGCCCGATAATATCGGGGCGATGATTCGGCTGGCTGACAACATCGGTGCCACGGAGGTGTGCTTTTTGGGTAGGGAAGAGGAACATCGTTTGGGCAAGGTGCGTCGTGCCGCTGCTTCGAGCCGCGACAATATCCGATGGTATTTTAGTGAGGAAACCGATTTGAGAAAGATTGTTCCTGAAGGGAAAACCATCGTAGCCGTGGAGACGAGTGATGACGCAACTTGCATTTATGACACGGAATTGCCTGAAAATGCAGCTTTTATCGTTGGAAGTGAACGTAATGGCGTGAGAGAAGAGCTATTGTCGCAATGCGACATGACGGTCTACATTCCCGTTCCAGGTCCCACCCGCTCGCTCAACGTGAGTCATGCTGCCGCCGTAGCCTTGTTTGAATGGCAAAGACAAATGCAAATTAAATGCGGAATGATGAATGCGGAATGCGGAATTGGTGACGCATCGCGCCATTCCGCATTTCGCATTTCGCATTCCGAATTAAAATACAAGCACATCTTTTTCGACCTTGACCGAACCCTTTGGGACTTTGACGCCGCCGCAGAGGTGGCTTTTGAGCGAATTTACGACAAGTACGATTTGAAAAGCCGTGGCATCCCCAGCGCACATGAGTTTCATGAGGTGTATCATCCGTTGAATGAGCGACTTTGGGAACTTTACCGCGCCGATAAAATCACCAAAGATGACCTCAATCGTACCCGCTTTGAGCAGCCTTTGGCGCACTATGGCATCCACGACACTGCTTTGGCCGACCATTTGAGCGAGGACTATGTGTATTGGTCGCCACGCATTGTCCGATTGGTTCCCGGAACGATGGAACTGCTCAACTACCTCAAGCCAAAATACCAATTGCACTTGATAACCAATGGATTCCAAGAGGTCCAAGACACTAAATTGAGTCTTTCTGGGATGAAACCTTTCTTTGAAACCTTGACTGTTTCAGAGGAAGTCGGCGTAAAAAAGCCCAATCCAGAGATTTTCCGTTACGCTCTCGACAAAGCCCACGCCAAGGTTGAAGAAAGTTTGATGATCGGCGATGAGATGGCCGTCGACATTGATGGCGCTAGAATAGTTGGAATGGATACGGTTTTGTTTAATCCAAAAGGAGAAATAGTTGAAGGAGAAAGGACGTTTGAGGTTGGGAGTCTGAGGGAAATAATGCAGATACTTTGACGATACTTGAAAGATTTTTTTATCGCAGCTATTCTATAACTTTTCCATTTCTTTTCTAATTCACCTGTGTAGTTGACCGCCTCGGCTGGTGTCATCATACCTATACTGATATGGGGACGCTCGTTGTTGTAGAAGGCCGCGACATCGATGACAGCAGCTATGACTGTTGCGACGTGGGGCCCTGGTATAACTTTTTTATCAAATTTAGACTAATAATGCAATCACAAGCCCTCTATTGGTTAAAGAATCGATTCAAACGAGCTATGAATTACTAAAAATAATGAACAATGAAGACTTTAAAAAGACACTCAAAAATGCTCCTGCTCATATTGATTGTTTCCAGTATGGGTAGAGTTAGCGCTCAAGACAAAACCGACTCATATCAAAAAGATCGTTTGCAGAGGCTATCAATTTTCAAAGAAGGAGAATTTTGGGATTTCGCCATATGCAGTTCAACTTCCCAACCTTCTTTTGATTATTATCATTGTGTTTCGGGTAATGAGATAGTGATGCAGATTGACAACTTTTATGCCAATTCCACATCCGACAGAATTCGTCCCTATATTGATCAGTTGCCTTCATGCGTCAACAGGGATTGCATCCAACAATACTATCTTGAACGTTACTATCAATCATGTGATGAGGAAAACAGTGATGACATTATCAGATACGGAGAGACCTACTTGAAAACAGGAGGCGAAACAGAACTCTCAACCGTTCTTCCAACGGTCGCCAAATTGTATGCCATTCAAGGCAATGAAACTGAAGCTGAAAAATTGATAAATGAATTTGAATTGTATTCAATCGTTAATGACGACTTGTTTGAGGAAGACATAGAACAATTGAAACAAGAAACTTACGATTTGCTTCATCCCAAACGATTTGAGAATGGACTAAAGGGAGCGTGGGTCAATATTATAAATTATGGAATAGCTCAGTATGGGGCTATTAATCCTATGGTATTGTTTATTGACAGCATTGCAATACCCGAAGGCGCAAAACTCATTGAAGCAGGACAATCTGTGAAACTGATAAAATCAAATGGTAAACGAAGCGTATTATTCAATAAGCCTATCAGTATCTCACAAGGCATTTGCTTCAATGGAGAGACTAATCTGTTAGCGCTTCAATTCGCATCTGAAGATATTAAAGACCGTACATGGCTAACGGATGTTGCTTCGATGGGAGTAGAAGACACTCGAAAACTTGGGGCAGAATTGAATGCTACCATTTGGTCATCAAATGCTTCTTTAGGAGACAAGGCTCTTTATGGAATAACGACAAGTTTGTTTGTTGCTGGTATGGAGAGCCTTTTTAGCAATATCAACTATTCGACACGCAAAATAGAACAATACAATATTGCATTATCTCCTTTTTCAGACAATGTTTTGTCAGCACGCATGTTACATGTGTCGGCTACTGTTGACAACGAAGGACATGTTAAAGAAAGTAACTTAAATGACGAGTGTAAATTTGTCAGATGGGAAGAAAGCGATAACATTGTTTTTGTATCTACAAATGGGAATCCCATTACATTAAAACCGGTTTCAAAAGACGATCCAATACTTGACGAATACAATGCTATCAAAAAACAAACCTCGTTTTGGCAGCCCAAGTACTTAATACCCTTTTTTGTTGGTAATGCGGCAGGAGCATACTTGGTTTATGCAGGTATTGATAGATTGTTAAAATATGATGATTTTGATAAATATTTTGCATTGTATCTTGGAGGTATTACTACAGTTATGGTTTCATCAATAGTTCCAACAAAAATAGCCATTACAAAGAGAGATAAATTGTACAAGGAACTTAATGAGAAGAATATAGAAAAACTCCAAAAGAAATACAGAGCAGAATTCTCCATCTCGCCAAGTTATAATCCAACGAATAATGCTATAGGCGCAACAGTCAACGTACAATTCTAAATACCATGAAAAGAAAACACATATTACTTATCGCTTTTGTTTATGGACAAATCTTGCTACAAGCACAAGTGATGATTGATGTCAATGAACAGGAAATCAGGGCGCGTGAAATAGAGCAAATGGATCGCGAACGCGATGAAAGAATCAATGAATACATTGGAGAACAAAATCGCAGATTAGAGCAACAGTTGAACTCTATTCGTGAAATTAACTGGGAAAAACTAATAGGACAGAATAATAGGACAGTCACTAAACCAACAACAAGCAATGGGGTTAGAATTATTACCTCATCCTGTTCAAACAAGAGTTCATCAAGCAATCATGTCTCCTATCAGCAAGCCCAGCAAATCAAGAAAGCCCAAAGGGATGCTCAACATCGTGCCTGGTTAGAACAAAAACGACAAGCGGAAGCTCAGGCTGCCGAGCGTCGTCGTTTGGAAGAACAACGTAGGAGAGAGGAAGAAGAGAGACGAAGACAAATTAGGTACGAAAAGCTTTATGATTCAGAAATGCAACGGACGGCACAACATGCGGCACAACAACAAGCAAAGATAGCATTTCGTGCCACGGAAGGAAGAGATTTCATGTACAATTATCAATTCAAAGGAACAGAGCAACTTGAGTCAGGATATATCCCCTCTACCGACAAGTCAACTTACAGCGTCGCCGCAATAGTCTCTAAAAGCGGCAGCAAGCCTATAGCACTTGGGGAAAGCGAACACAACAAAGCAAATTCAAAATGGGATGAAATGTTGGATGAAACAAAATTAGAGGATAGAATTAAAGATTATGTTAGCTCAAGCAGAAGTTTTACCAAATTATACATTACATATCCACAGGATTTAACACAGCTGCTCCATGATGAATTCAAAATCGTTGCTGGATATGATGTGGATGCCATTATGCAGAAACTCCCATCTGAAAGAACCGAAGCCGAGAACCATGCATTGAGGGATTATCAGGCATACAGGAAAGAAATGTTGAATCAAATGGCGAAAGACATAAATGGTGTCATTGATAATTCAGAAGAAAAAAAGCTAATCGATGCTGCCATATTAGCAGACAATGTTTATGATACGTATAGGAAGGAATCCTATCATACAAATTATAAAAGAAAAGTCTTTTTTTCTGAAGACCATCCTTTGAGAGGGGTAGCCGAGGCTATCCACCTAATTGGCAATAGAAGCGGTGGTGAAACAGGCTTTCATGCGGAAATCTATTACAATAAACAGAATGATACATATATGATTTCTATAGAAGGCTCAAAGGATAAAAAAGACTGGGTGAATAATAATCTGCCGAATTTGCTTAATAATGATGTAATACCACAATATGATTTGGCGCTGGACATCGCAAAAGCAATAAACAGTATTCCTGAAGCGGAAAGAGCGAAACTTAACATAGAAATTGTCGGTCATTCTTTAGGAGGGGGTGTGGCTAGTGTAATTGGCTTGGCCACGGGCCTCGAGACAAAGACATTCAATGCTGCCCGTGTACCAGCTGCTTTTCTTGAAAAACACGGCATTAATGGTCGAAATGCAAATAACATTACAGCTTATCATACTTCAACTGACATACTTACAATGGCACAGCAAGCCGCAGGCACTCCTGCCATTGGAAAATCTGTTGATATAGGAGACCCCTCCACATTGTTAGAAAAGGGGAAAGCTATGGTAAATGGAGCTCTGATTGGAACCACGTTTGTATCTGTGCCTGGAGACGTTGGCGTTGGTGCTGTTGGAGGCGCTTTGTTGGGTGAAAAAGCAGAAGGACATCGTATGTCCCCAATAGTTAGAAGCATTGTGAGCGAGAACACCAAAAAGGCAAAAGCAGAGTGGGACAGATTGCGTCACCTCCAACTCGAACTTGTGAAAGCAGCCAACAGCCCTGAACTTCAAACACAAGAAACAGTTTTAATTAGATAAAACTTGTAGATACCCATGAGACACCAACTGTTAACAATATTATTAGCGTTACTTACACAAGCGGCATATTCGCAAAAAAACGATCTTTTCAGTGTTATCGTTTCCAATGACGAAATTGACCTAACAGACACACAACTAGTGACCATTCCTATGCAAGGTCTGTTTATGCTTGCTGGTAATGAAGTGCATTCTTTGATGGAGGACAATTCAACCACAACCATTACTTTCCCCGAGGAAATGTATATCGAAGATATGATTTGGACAGGAGAGAACTTCGTTGTCAAATCGAAGCACGAAATCTATATGCTCAACGATGTGGAAACACCGGTCTTCGTCTTCGAGGAAGAAGAATTCAAGGTTTTTCCTTGTAATGAACAAAAAATATTCATTGTGTATCACGGGGAAGGCAAAGACATTGTCTATTATGGGAATTTGAAACTCAAAAGAGCGAAAAGGCTTATTGCTTTCAATGAAGAAGTCGTTTACGTAACTGCCCTTGGAGAGGCGACAATGATTGTCACAACAGAGAACATATACTTGTTCACTGACAAGGAATGTATAAGGTATATGGATTTTTGGAAACCTGTCCATACTGCCATTATGACAAGCAAAGGTTTGCTTTTCGCTTCCGATGAAGAAATCTGTCTTTTAACAGGAGTAGATAACTTTATACTCTTATTTGATATTGGTTGCCAGCAACTGCTATATGATAGCAAAGACCTATATATTCTGACAAATGATTTTAATTTGATGAAGTGCGACATGGAAATGCTTCAGAAGTGACGGTTTCGTTTGGAAGGAGATTTAGGATTTCTTCCGCTGGAAGTTCCTTCTCGCCTCACAATAAATCAGAAACACAGCTGGTTTTTTATTCAAATCGCCTTTGAATTGTTTCCATGAAGCGATGTCTTGGCTGATGATTTGCTCGTCTTCGCAGGTGAGGTTGGAGGCGACGCAGACCCTCGTGGCGGGATGCAGGTTCTGGCAGAGGTCTTGCAACATGGCGTTGTTTCGGAAAGGCGTTTCAATAAACAGTTCAGTTTCGTCATGGGTTGCCGAGCGGCGTTCCAGGTCCTTGATGGCGTTTTGCCTTTCTGGACTCTTGATAGGCAGGTAGCCGTGGAAAGCGAACGCTTGTCCATTGAACCCCGAGGCCATCAGCGCAAGAATCATTGCATTAGGGCCGACCAAGGGAATAACCTGTATGCCAGCGGTTTGGGCCAAATCCACGACCAAAGCGCCTGGGTCGGCGACGCAGGGCGTGCCGGCTTCCGACATCAATCCCATGTCTTCCCCTTGCAGGCAAGGACCGAGATGCTCCATAAGGTCGAGGTTCTTGGTGTTGTGCTTGTCCAATTCGATGAAATTGATGTCGTCGATGGCATTGTTCATCCCGATGCGGCTCAACACGCGGCGTGAAGTGCGTGTGTTCTCAACCACGAAATATTTCAGGCGTTTCACGATGTCGAGTGTGCCTTGGGGCAACACGTGTTCAGGGCGAGTGGCCCCAAGCAGGTTGGGAACCAAGTAAAGTTTTCCGAAATGGTTGGAAATCATCGGTTTGAGGGTTATAATACGATTTTTTTCTCGATTTCGGCCATCATTGCCTTAAACTGCTTGTCGGTGGCAAGGCGGTCGGAGACAGTCTTGCAGGCGTGGTGCACGGTGGCGTGGTCTTTCTTGCCGCATTGCTCGCCAATGGCTGTCTGGCTGGCGTTGGAGTATTTTTTCGAGAGGTACATGGCGATTTGGCGAGCCTGCACCACCTGATGTTTGCGTGTGTTGAGGGCCAGTTGGTCGGCACTGATTTTGAAATAGTCGCAAACGATGTTGATGATGTATTCCACCGACAGTTCCTTGACGCTGTTGCGTACGAAACGCTCGATGATTTGCTGTGTCATCTCAATGGTGATGGCCTTTTTGTTGATGGATGACTGTGCCATGAGCGATATCATAACCCCTTCCAGTTCGCGGACGCTGGTACGCAGGTTGTTGGCAAGGTATTGCACTACGTCATCGGGCAGTTTGATGCCGTTGGTGTATAGTTTTTCGCGGATGATGGCAGTGCGGGTGGCCACGTCTGGGATTTGAAGGTCGGCGGTAAGACCCCACTTAAAGCGCGACAACAGGCGCGTCTCGATGTTCTGCAAGTCGGACGGGAACTTATCGCTTGTGATGACAATCTGCTTGTTGTTTTGATGCAAGTAGTTGAAAATCTGGAAGAAAGCCTCCTGTGTAGCTGTCTTTCCCGCAAGGAACTGGATGTCGTCGATGAGCAACACGTCAATCATCTGGTAGAAGTGGATAAAGTCGACGCGGTTGTTGTTTTTCGTGG
>JAEEGK010020340.1_pt1 | contig 14128 bp, 7 predicted proteins | sample 8958771 | NCBI WGS metagenome assembly JAEEGK01 (sample SAMN16246547, study PRJNA631951) | gut metagenome | biome: gut microbiome; feature: rumen; material: SC-attached | host: Bos | place: Iran: Karaj | collected 2018-10
CTCGACCTGCCCGAGGGCAAGAGCGAGATGGAAGTGCGCAATGCGATGGCAGAGCTCGCGGCGAAGAACACGGTCTATAAGACCGTGCTTCGCGGCGCAGGCGCATACGATCATTACATTCCGTCGATCGTGAAGTATATCCCCGCAAAGGAAGAGTTCCTCACCGCGTATACGCCCTATCAGGCGGAGATAAGCCAGGGCGTTTTACAGTCGATCTTCGAGTATCAGACGATGATCGCGGAGCTGACCGGCATGGACGCAAGCAACGCGTCCGTGTACGACGGCGCGACCGCGGCTGCCGAAGCCGCCGCCATGTGCCGCGACCGCAAGCGCCGCGTCACGCTGATCTCGGCGACGACGCATCCGGACGTGATCAACACGGTCCGCACCTACTGCTACGGCACCAACGACGAGCTTCTGGTCGTTCCGATGAAGGACGGCAAGACCGACATCGAGGCGCTCCGTACCATGCTGAACGACGGCGTCGCTTCGTTCTATGTACAGCAGCCGAACTTCTACGGCGTCTTTGAGGACGCGGAAGCTTTGGGCGAGCTTGTGCATGCGGCGGGCGCGATGTTTGTGATGGGCTGCAATCCGATCGCGCTTGCGATCATGAAAACGCCGAAGGATTGCGGCGCGGACGTTGCGGTCGGCGAAGGGCAGCCGCTGGGCATGCCGATCGGCTTCGGCGGTCCGTACCTCGGCTTTATGGCGACGACCATGAAGCACATCCGCAAGCTCCCCGGCCGCATCGTGGGCGAGACGACCGATCACGACGGCAACCGCGCGTACGTCCTGTCCCTGCAGGCGCGCGAGCAGCACATCCGCCGCGAAAAGGCGAGCTCCAACATCTGCTCGAACGAAGCGCTGTGCGCGCTGACCGCGGGTCTGTATATGGCGACGATGGGTCCCGACGGCATGGCGGAGGCGGCAAAGCAGTGCATGGCAAAGGCGCATTATCTTGAAAAAGCGCTCACCGCGATCCCCGGCGTACGTCTGCGCTACGACGCGCCGTTCTTCCACGAGTTCCTGCTCGACATGCCGAAGTGCAAAGAGATCGAACAGGCGCTTGCCGAAAAGGGCATCCTTTCGGGTCTTCCCTACGAGGACGGCATGCTTTGGTGCGTCACCGAAAAGGTCAGTAAGGTGACGCTCGACGAGGTCGTTTCCGTCGTGAAGGAGGTGCTCGCATGAAGCTGATTTTTGAAAAGAGCGTCAAGGGACGCAAGTGCGATATTCTGCCGAAATGCGACGTTCCCGCAGTCGAACTGCCGGAAGGTCTCAAACGCGAGACCGCGCCGCATCTTCCCGAGATGAGCGAGACCGACGTTTCCCGCCACTACACCGAGCTCAATAAGCAGGTGCACGGCGTGAACTGCGGCTTCTACCCGCTCGGCTCCTGCACCATGAAGTACAACCCGCGCATCGACGAGGAAGCGGCGGCGATGGAAGGCTTCACGAACATCCATCCGCTCGCGCCGAAGTCCTCGGTCCGCGGCGCTCTGGAGGTGCTCGACACGCTGCGTACGGATCTTTGCGAGATCACCGGCATGGACGGCATGACGTTCGAGCCCGCGGCGGGCGCGCACGGCGAGTTCACCGGCGTGCTGCTGATCAAGCAGTACCACGATTCGCGCAATGACAAGAAGCGCACCAAGATCATCGTGCCGGATTCCGCGCACGGCACCAACCCCGCAACGGCGGCGATGTGCGGCTATCAGGTCGTGAACATCCCCTCCGCGCCGGACGGCTGCGTCGATCTTGAAGCGCTGAAATCTGTCCTCGGCGACGACGTCGCAGGCTTGATGCTGACGAACCCGAACACGGTCGGCATCTTTGACGAGAACATCCTTGAGATCACGAAGCTCGTGCACGAGGCGGGCGGTCTGTGCTACTACGACGGCGCAAACACGAACGCGATCATGGGCGTCGTGCGCCCCGGCGATATGGGCTTCGACTGCATCCACCTGAACCTGCACAAGACGTTCGCCACCCCGCACGGCGGCGGCGGTCCCGGCGCAGGCGCGGTCGGCTGCAAGGAGTTCTTAAAGCCGTTCCTGCCGCACTCCGCTTTGATGGATCGTCCCGGCAGGCTGCAGGTCCGCGCGTTTATGGGCAACTTCCTCGTGTGCGTCCGCGCGCTCGCGTATGTGATGACGCTCGGGCGTGAGGGCATCCCGGAGGCGGCGACCAACGCGGTCCTCAACGCGAACTATCTGATGCAAAAGATCAAGGGCACGTTCACGCCCGCGTTCGACCGCATCTGCATGCACGAGTTCGTGCTCGACCTCTCGCACTACGAGAAGGAGACCGGCGTTTCCGCGCTCGACGTTGCGAAGTCGCTGATCGACTACGGCATGCATCCGCCGACAATGTACTTCCCGCTGATCGTGCACGAAGCGCTGATGCTCGAGCCGACCGAAACGGAAAGCATGGAGACGCTCGACTGGGCTGCGGACGTGTTCCGTAAGCTCTACGAGCTCGGCAAGACCGATCCCGAAGCCATGCACGGCGCGCCGCATCACACCCCGATCGGCCGTCCGGACGAAGTCAAGGCAGCGCGCAACCCGATCGTGCGCTACACCTTTGCATGATCGAGCGGATCGCAGTCTATGAAAGCGAGGGGTTCGATCCCCATCGCAACCTTGCCATTGAGCAGCACCTGCTGGAGACCGTCGAAGGCGGGTGCTGCCTTCTTTATCTGTGGCAGAACGAACGCACGGTCGTCATCGGCAAGAACCAGAACGCCTGGGCGGAGTGCCGCACGACAGAGCTCTTCAAGGACGGCGGCAGGCTCGCAAGGCGCCTGTCCGGCGGCGGCGCGGTCTATCACGACCTCGGAAACCTGAACTTCACGTTTTTGATGCGCGAGGAGGATTACGACCTCATGCGCCAGCTTTCCGTGATCCGCAGGGCGTGCCGTCTTTGCGGGATCGAAACGGAGATCTCGGGCAGAAACGACCTGCTCGCTTCCGGGCGCAAGTTTTCCGGCAACGCGTTCTGTCACCACGAGGGACGCGCCTATCATCACGGTACGCTGCTGGTCGACGTCGACGCGGACGCCATGGGACGATATTTGAGCCCCTCGAAGGCAAAGCTCGAAGCCAAAGGCGTGGAAAGCGTGCGTTCGCGGGTCATAAATCTCAAGAAGCTGAACCCCGCGATCACGGTCGATATGCTGAATTCCGCGATGCGGCAGGCGTTTTCGGAGGTCTATGACCTTCCGGTATCCGCGCCGCCCGTCATCGACGGGACGCGGATCGAAGCGCTCACTGCGCACTACGCAAGCGACGCGTGGCTCTTCGGGCAAAAGCTGCCGTTCTCGTTCCGCTGCGAACAGCGGTTCCCCTGGGGCGGCGTCGAGCTGCAGCTTTTTGTCGATCGCGGCGTCATTCAAAACGCCGCCGTCTATACCGACGCCATGGACGATGGACTTGCGGACAAGCTCAAAGCGGCTCTCACAGGTTGCAGTCTCCAAATAGACGCAATCGCTCAGACGCTGCGCGAATCCGACGTCGAACAGGACAAGCGGGCAGATCTGATCGAACTGATCGCCTCCGTTCTATGAATAAAACCATATCCTTTGAAAGGAGCATCTTATGAAACTGATTGTAATTGATATGCAAAAAGCGCTCATGGACGACGAGCTTTACAATCTGAACGGACTTTTGGATAACGTTTCCAAACTGATCGAAGCCGCCAGAGCGAACCGTGTCGAAGTGATCTACGTACAGCACGACGCGGGCGAAGGCAGCGGATTCTCGGTCGGAGACGAGGCCTTCGAGATCGCCGACGAGGTCGCGCCGCAAGCGGGCGAGAAGGTCTTTGTCAAGAGAGCCAGCAGCAGCTTTACCAACCGGGAGTTTGCGGCATATCTGGAAAAAGAAGAAGGCGATACGTTGTTGATCGTCGGCCTGCAGACGAACTTCTGCATCGACGCGACCGTAAAATCCGCTTTCGAACGGGGCTATGACGTGTTCATTCCCGAAGGGACCAATTCCACGTTCGACAATCCGTATATGTCCGGAAAAACGACTTACGAGTATTACATGAACGAGGTCTGGCCCGACCTGTTCGCCGATTGCGTTTCCATGGACGAAGCGCTGGAAATGATCCGGAAACATAATTCTTAACACGCTGCATCAAAGGAGAGCATCATATGTACGATTTTGATCTGATCGTCGTGGGCGGCGGCCCCGGCGGATACGAAGCGGCGCTGTATGCCGCAAAGCTCGGTCTCAAAACCGCGCTCATCGAAAAGGACTTTGTCGGCGGCACCTGCTTAAACCGCGGCTGCATCCCGACCAAGGCGCTTTTACACGCGTCCGGCGTCTATGAGGAAGCGAAAAACGGCGCGGCGCTCGGTATTTCCTGCGAGCCGACGTTCGATCTTTCCGCGATCTATGCCTATAAGCAGCAGGTTGTGGAAAAGCTCAGAGGCGGCGTCGAAGGGCTTTTGAAGAGCGCGAAGGTCACGGTTCTGAACGGTCTCGGCACGCTGACGGCGGAACATACCGTTTCGGTCGGCGACGCGACCTATACCGCGGAGAACATTCTCCTTGCGACGGGCTCGGTACCCGCGCGTCCGCCAATCCCGGGTCTCGACCTTGACGGTGTTCTGACCTCGGATGACCTTTTGGCGGGCGTTGCGCCGTTCAAGTCCGTCGTCATCATCGGCGGCGGCGTCATCGGCATGGAGTTTGCGACGTTCTTCAACGATCTCGGCGTTGAAGTCACCGTGGTCGAAGGGCTCGACCGGCTGCTGCCGCTGCTCGATAAGGAGCTTGGGCAGAACCTTTCCATGATCATGAAAAAGCGCGGCGTAAAGATCGCAACCGGCGCGATGGTCAAGTCGGTCACGAAGACCGAAGCCGGACTTTCGGTCAACTTCGAGTCCAAGGGCGCGCCCGCAAGCGCGGAAGCCGAGGTCGTGCTTTGCGCGATCGGCAGACGTCCCTATACCGACGGGCTGTTCGGCGAGGACGTTGCGCTTGAAATGGAAGGCAGACGCATCAAGGTCAACGAGAAGTTCGAGACCTCGATGCCCGGCGTCTATGCGATCGGCGACGTCTCCGCGAAGATCCAGCTTGCGCACGTCGCGACGGCACAGGGGCTTTATGCAGTCAACGAGATCGCGGGAAAGCCCAACGGCGCGGACCTTTCGATCGTGCCGAGCTGCGTCTACACCCGCCCGGAGATCGCCTCCGTCGGCATGACTGAGCAGGAAGCGAAGGACGCGGAGATCCCGGTAAAGGTCGGAAAGGTCACGATGTTCTCTAACGGCAGGACCGTCATCGTGAACGGCGACCGCGGCTTTATGAAGGTGCTTGCGCATGCGGAAACGCGAAAGATCCTCGGCGTGCAGATGATGGGCGTGAACGTAAGCGACATGATCGGCGAGCTCGGTCTTGCGATTGCAAACGGTCTGACGCCCGAAGATCTCCTCAAAGCGATGCGACCGCACCCGACCTTCGAGGAAGCGCTGACCGATGCGTTAAGAGACCTTTGCGCAAAGTTAGGCTGATATCGATTTATACCGGCACCCGGCGGGATTTCCGCCGGGTGTTTTTGTATGGATATAAGGGCGGGTGCATAAATGGCGCTCCGCCCGTCCGGGCTTCCTGTATAATCATTCGGTTTTGTCGTTTTAACTGCGTATAATAAAAATTTTTCATTCATTATCAATATAATTGTATAGAAAGGTATAGATTTTTTATGCAGATTGTGCTATGATAAACAGGTCAAAGTGCCGGGGGTTCCGGTGCAAATTATCAGAAGAGGAGACCTTGTATGAATCGTACAACCAAGAAGCTGCTCGCCGTTTTTCTGGCGGCGATCATGATCCTTGCCCTGCTCCCTGCCGCGGCGTTTGCGGAAGGGACGCGTCGGGGTCCTGGACGTCTTTCGGATGAACAGTTGAAAACAGGCTATATCGCCACGCCGGACCACGGCACCCGCGCCGTTTCCGATGCGTATGTACGCGGCGATATGGAAACGTATTACCGTCTCTCCGGCATTCAGCCTACGCGTGACACGCTGCCGAGCTCGTACAACAGCAATACGCTTGGTTACGTCACCTCCGTCAAGAACCAGAACCCGTACGGCTCCTGCTGGGCGCACGCGGCGATGGCAAGCGTTGAGAGCTACATGATCAAGCACGGCATTGAAGTCGGCTCCACCGGCTCCGCCGCCACGACGAGCCTCAACCTTTCCGAGACGCAGCACTGCTTCTTCAACTACTCGAGCGCCTACGACGCCGAGGGCATGCTGACCGGCGACAAGACCACGCTGCTCGGCTCCGACGGCTGCCTGGATTCCGGCGGCAACGGCGAGATGAGCGCATACACCCTGCAGAGCTGGGTCGGCGCGGCAAGCGAAAGCGACGCCTCCGCCCTGCAGTACAGCAAAGCGAGCACGGTCGCAAGCTCCGGTCTCGACAGCAAATACTCCTATCAGTACGACATCTGCCACGTCCAGAACTCCGAGTGGATCCCCGGCACGGACATTGAGGGCATCAAGCGCGCGATCATGGAATACGGCGCCGGCAACATCAGCTACTATGAGACCGGCAACGCCTACACCTACACCTGCACGATCGACACCACTTCTCAGGACAGCAGCTCCCACAAGTGGTCGAACCACGCGATCACGATCGTCGGCTGGGACGACAGCATTGCGGCAAGCCGCTTCTCCCCGAACAAGCCGTCGAGCTCCGGCGCCTGGATCTGCAAGAACAGCTGGGGCACGAGCTATTTCAGCCAGGGCTACACCTACATCTCCTATGAGGACACCACCGTTCTCGAGGGCTACATCTACTTCTACGATGCGGAGCCGATCGACAACTACGATCACAACTATCAGTACGACGGCACCTGCAACCCGGTCCCCTATGGCTCCGGCAACCGCACCGGCTTTGCGAACAACACCAAGGTCGCGAACGTCTTTACCGCAAAGGGCAGCGAGAGCCTCGAAGCGGTCGGTTTCTGCAGCTGGGACGAAGCGCTTTCCTACACGCTTGAGATCTATAAGAACCCGACGACCGGCAACCCGTCCTCCGGTACGCTGATGACCACGCAGACCGGTACGCTGACCTATTCCGGCTACTACACCATCACGCTCGACAACCCGGTCGCGCTTGCCGCAGGCGACACCTTCTCGGTCGTCTTCACGCAGAACGTCCCGGTCGCGGACGACGCCGGCAAGTACGTCCACACGCCGTATGACGCGAACTTCTATGACACGAGCGTCGTCTCCTGGGCAAAGTGGGAGCACGCAAACCACGGCAACACCTCCTACTATAAGGAGCCGAACGGCAGTTGGACCGACTGCCCGGACAACGGCGACTACCGCATCAAGGCGTACACCAAGGACGTGAGCTTCACCGTCACCGCGGTCTCCAACAACACCGCATGGGGCACGGTTTCCGTCAACGGCACCAAGATCACCGCAACGCCCGCAGCCGGCTACTATGTATCCGACTATGAGGTCGTAAGCGGCACCGCAACGGCAACGATCAACGGCAACATCATCAACGTTGCGCCGTCGACCGACTGCACGATCAGGATCATCTTCGCGCCGAAGCCCACCTACACCGTGAACTACCGCTCCATCGGTTCTTCCGAAGGCAGCGTGAGCGCACAGATCTATGACGTCATCAACCTGCCGACCTCCGTCAGCAACGTTCCGAGCGATTGGACCTTCATCGGCTGGACGACGGCAGAAATCGCCGAGACCACCGCGGAGCCCGAATTCTACGCGCCCGGCGCGGAATACACCGTGACCGCGAACGCCACGCTGTATGCGCTGTTCACCCGCACGGAGGGCACCGGCGATCTGATCTATCGGCTGGTCAACGACAACCTCTCCGACTGGTCCGGCAACTACGTCATCACCTACGCCAAGGATACGGGCATGTACGTGCTGAAGACCGCGAGCAAGGATCAGCGCATCGAGACCACCTCCGCAGGTCAGTCCATCACGTACGCAAACTCCGGCATCACGCTGGACGGCGAAGTCCTGCGCAACGTCGGTTCGGATTACGTGTTCGCCTTTGCAAAGAACGGCAACTACTACACGATCAAGAACGACGGCACCGGCTACTGGATCGGCACGCAGAGCACGTATCTGCACAATATGCAGTCGTATCAGTCCGAGTATTCCGACTGGAACATCGAATACGACCTCTACAACATCTGCATGAAGATCAGCAATGTTGCGAGCACGCAATACACCTACCTCGTCAAGGGCTCCAACAGCTACTTCGTAGTCAACACCGGCTACACGACCAACAAGACGCAGGTCTGGAAGGAAGAGGTCGAGGGCATTACCTACTATAACAGCAACCCGGCCGCGCCGCATACGCACACCTACGGCGATTGGACCTCGAACAACGACGGTACGCACAGCCATTCCTGCACAGAGTGCGGCGACATCGTCACCGAAAGCTGCACCTACAACGACGTCGTGACCGCGCCGACCGCGACCGAACAGGGCTACACGACGCACACCTGCACCGTTTGCGGCTACTCCTTCGTCGATAGCTACACCGACGCGCTCGGCTACACGGTGACCTTCTCCGTGCCCGCAGGCGTCACCGCGCCCGCAGCCATGAACTGTCAGGCAGGTGCATCCATCACGCTCCCGACCGTCACCGCGCCCGCAGGATACACCTTCCTCGGCTGGGTCACGGAGGATTACAACAACGTCGCGACGCTGCCTGAGGTGCTGACCGGCAGCTACTCCGCGACCGCGGACATCACGCTGAAGGCGCTGTTCTCGCACACCGATACCTCTGCGGCAGCCTTTGAGCTGGTGACCGAAGCGCCGGATAGTTGGGAAGGCAGCTACGTCATCACATACGGCAAGACCGACGCAATGACCGTCCTCAAAGGCGTTGCCGGCACCAAGAAGCTTGAGACCGCGAAGGCGGGCGCCTGTGCCGCGTTCAATACGACCGGCATGGCGCTCAACGGCGAGACGCTGGAGAACGTAACGAACGACTACATCTTCACGATCGCTGCGGCGGGTGACAAGTTCACCGTGCAGAACGTCGCGACCGGCTCGTATCTCGCAAGCCGCGGTGGGTATCTGTACAGCTACAAGACCAACACGGCAAGCTACAACCGCTGGACCTTCGCGATCGCCGAAGGCACCGTGGACGCCACGAACGCGGCAAGCACGAAGCTTCCGCACCTCGGCTTCAACACGTCGAAGAACTACTTTGCGATCAGCCGCACCGCTGTTCCGGAGATCTGCTTCTGGAAGATGGGTGGCGTGACCGAGACCACGACCTATACCACGGTCATCGGCTGATTCATCGGTAAACATAAAAGCGCTGTCCCGAACGGGACGGCGCTTTTGTTTTGCCCGCGGGCGTTGAAAAGGGATCTGCAATATGGTATAATAAAAGTTAGGGAAAAAGGAGGTCTGCATATGGAAACACAATGGACGCCGGATGCCGTGCTGTCGCAGTTTGGCTTGTTAGCGTCTAAAGGAGAGCCGACCGTTTTTCTGCATGAGGAAGACGAGGACGGATATTTCAAGCATATCATCGGCGTCACAACGACGGACGGTCGGCGCCTTGTGTTGAAATTATGCCACGAATTTCTGGACGGCGAGCTGCCCGAGCTTTCCGCAGAGCGGGATATCAAGGAAAAGCAATGCGCGTTTGCCTCCTTCTTACGCGAAAACGGCATTCTGACGCCGCGCTTCTACCGTTCGGACGGACATTTCTGTTTGGAAACCGCCTGTTCGGGCGTTCCCTGCGTCGCGACCGTTGAGGAATATTGCGGCGAGGAGATCCGTGAGATCACGGAGCCGCTTGCCTTCCGGATCGGCGCGCTGGTCGCACAAATCCACATGCTGTCTCTGGCGCACGGGTATCGGATCGGCTGCGGCACGCTGTTTTCCGCTGCGGAACAGAACGACGTTGACTGCATGGATCGGTTTTTGACGCTTGCAAAGTCCGACGGGATCGATCCGTCCCTTTTGGCGCAGATCGAAACGCACATCGAACGAAAACGCGCCGCGCTGACCGCCGAATGGGATACGCTGCCGAAGTCCGCCGTGCAGGGCGATATATCGATCAACAATCTGATCGACACGCCGGAGGGGCTGCTCGTATTCGACTATAACAACGCGGGCGACGTGGTCCTCGTCTCCGACCTTGTTTTGGAGGGGCTTCTGACCGCATATGAAATGGATCTTCCGGAAAACGTACCCGCATCATATCGCGAACGGCTGTTCCCGGCTTTTCTTGACGGCTATCTGTCCGTTCGGGAGCTGACGGAGGCAGAGCAGCGTATCGGCTGGGAGATCTATACGCTGTACCATGCGCTTTGGTTTACACGCATCGTTTACAACGAGGATTCTCTTGAAAAGCGGCTGCAGCGCAACGACTATGACGGCGCAAACACGCTGCTGCGCCGTATGCTTGAAGATATCACGGAGCCGGACGACGGCAGATTCGCCCGCAGACCGGCATGACACGCTTTTAACGACCTTTCAAAAAGGAGGTTGCCATGAACGAGCAGCAAACGCTTTTGAACGCGGCGCTCAGAGAGCCGCTTGCGGCGCGCTTGCGTCCCGAAACGATCGACGAGGTCGTAGGGCAAACACATCTCATCGGACCGAACCGGATCCTTCGCCGCATCATCGAGCAGGACGCGGTTTCTTCCATGATCTTCTGGGGACCGCCGGGCGTCGGCAAGACGACGCTTGCGCATGTGATCGCAAACCAGACAAAGGCGAAATTCATCAATTTCTCCGCGGTCACCAGCGGCATCAAGGAGATCCGCACCGTGATGCAGCAGGCGGACGAAAACCGGATGTTCGGCGAAAAGACGATCGTATTCGTCGACGAGATCCATCGTTTCAACAAGGCACAGCAGGACGCGTTTCTGCCGTTTGTGGAAAAGGGCAGCATCATTCTGATCGGCGCAACCACCGAAAACCCGTCCTTCGAGGTCAACGGCGCGCTCCTTTCCCGCTGCAAGGTCTTTGTTCTGAAAGCGCTTTCGGAGGACGATCTCTTTGCGCTTCTGCGCCGCGCGATCGAAAGTCCGAAGGGCTTCGGAAATCAAAAGGTCGAGATCACCAACGACGTTCTTCGCATGATCGCGGCGTTTGCGAACGGCGACGCACGGACCGCGCTTTCTACGCTTGAGATGGCGGTGCTGAACGGCGATTACGACGACGGTGTGATGAAGGTCTCGGTCGATACCGTCGAACAGTGCACCTCGAAAAAATCGCTTCTGTACGACAAGACAGGGGAGGAGCATTATAATCTGATCTCCGCGCTGCACAAATCGATGCGCAATTCCGATCCGGACGCCGCGGTCTACTGGCTCGCGCGGATGCTTGAAGCGGGCGAGGACCCGATCTATATTGCGCGACGCGTGACGCGCTTTGCAAGCGAGGACGTCGGCCTTGCCGATCCGCGCGCTCTGGAGCTTGCGGTTGCGGCGTTTCAGGCGTGTCACCTGATTGGCATGCCGGAATGCTCCGTGCATCTGACGCAGGCCGTCGTATACCTGTCGCTTGCGCCGAAGTCGAACGCCCTCTATATGGCGTACGAAAACGCGAAACGCGACGCGGTCACGCAGCTTGCGGAGCCCGTGCCGCTGCACATCCGCAACGCGCCGACCAGGCTCATGAAAGAGCTCGGCTACGGCAAGGGCTATCAGTACGCGCACGATACCGTCGACAAGCTGACCGATATGCGGTGTCTTCCCGATTCGCTGCTCGGCAAGGTGTATTATGAGCCGACCGGGCAGGGGCTGGAAAGCCGCTTCAAGGAACGGCTCGAACAGATCAAAGCGTGGAAGGCCGCGCAGGAAAAGAAATAAACGAGATCTGCAACGAAATATACGGAAGAGATAAAAGATCCTTTCATCCGTCAGTTGACGCCGACAGCTTCCCCATCCTGAGGGGGAAGCTTTTTTGTTGCGTATGATACGCCTTTCCCGTGAGCGGGAAACGGGATGAAGTTTGCATCAGCTCGTATTCCGTACAAATTGGTGAAGCGTCAAGAAGCGACAAATTCCCTTGCAGAATCTGCAAGGGAATCGTTTACAGACGGAAAAGCGCCTCTCCCGCACTGGGAGAGGCGCTTTGATTCTATGCTGTCGCTCAGAACAGATCTTCGAATCTGAATGCATCCGCATCCGGCTTGGTTTCATCATACGTGAACGCCTTGCCTGTGGCTGCATCGACCGTGTCGAACTTGACCGTATTCGTATCCGGATCGATCTTCACGATTCTGACGATGCCGAGACCGTTCTCTTCGTCCGCAGCGTAGTTGAACATCGCAACCGCAACCTTGCGCTCTCCATAGGTCATTTCCTTATGGAATGCGCCGTCCGCGTTGCCGCAGAGGATCATGCAGACATTCTCGTTGTCCTTCACGATCTTCTCCTCGATCAGCTTGCCGAACGCCGTCAGCTCGCCTGCCGCATCCATGTAATCGTTGACAAGCAGGATCACATGATCGCCGCTGCGCGATGCAATCGCGTTATTGACGAAGCTGAGCCACTTCTCTTCGCGTTCCTTCTCCTCGTCGGTCTCCGCGATCTTCTGGTAGCCGATACCGACAACCAGTACCTTCTTATCTGCGAATCTGCGGAACCAGATGGAGTTGTCCTCGAAGGTCGTCGTGTTGCTGTTCAGCTTGGCTGCGAGATACGCGTCGTAGCTCATCTCATCGCCGTTGACGTCCTTCGTACCTGCAACGCTGAAGAACTGCTTTCTGAGACCGCTCAGAATGTTCTTTGCGGAGGTCCATGCCGCTTCGTTGTCGAACGCGTCGACCACGTTACCGGTGCTGACCACTGCATCGAGCTTGCCGGTCTTGTTCGCATAGTCGACGATCGTCTTGAACGCATCGTCATATGCGCCTTCACCCTTCAGCAGCAGGTCGGATACCCACAGCAGCGAGAATCCCTCATCGGGCAGCGGTACGATCTCGAACGTGCCTTCCGTAATCGTGATGTTGTAGTTCGATGCAGCGAATGCGGTTCTTGCGATGCCGATATTGCCGCCGAGTACATTCATGACCGCGCATCTGCCGATCTCTCTGATGATCGTCTTGGTGCCGACCTCGCCATGGATCGCGTAGGTGCCGACGTCTTCGCCCTCATCACGGAAGATCTTGATGAGATCTGCCGGGATCGTTTCGCCTTCCACAAGTCCTTCAACCGTGAAGGTGAATTCGGGATCATCGGTGCCGTAGTACTTCCAAGCGTCGTTGATCGTGATCGTCAGATCCTTCGGCAGGACCGTCAGCGTGTAGCCGTCCTTCACGACGTCTTCGTACGCCGGATGGGTTGCCTTGATCGAGAACGTCGTCGTGCCGACTTCCGTGCGGCTCGGTGCCGTGGTGGTCCACGTTGCGCCGCCGTCGGTGCTGTACCAGACCGTGGAGCCTGCTGCCGTCGCCGTTGCGGTCAGGGTATGTGCCTTGCCGTCGTAGATGACCGTGATGCTTCCGGATTCAACATCCATTGTCTCGTCGTCATCGCCGGGTTCCGGATCGATGTCGTTGTCGTTGCGCTTCTTGGTCGGGTCTTCGACTTCAGCCTGCGCCGTGACGCTGTCGCCGTCCGGATCGGTTGCCGTTGCTTTCGCAATGTTCTTAACGCTGCCCGCAACAACGTCGTCCGCGATGACTGCGTATGCCTTCGATTCGAAGCTCTTGCTTTCGTTCGGCGCCAGGGACGCAATCGTCCAGGTATCACCCGTGAGCTCATCCACGATCGTGACATTCGTCAGCGTGACATTGCCTTCGTTCGTTGCCGTGATCTTGTAGGTGATCTCCTCGTCGAGGACGTACTTCTCATCCGCCGGCGTGGAAGTGGTTTCCTTGGTCAGCGTCAGCTTCGCGTCCTTCGTTTCAACCGGTTCGGGATCTTCGCCCGGATCGACCGGTACATCAGGATCATCCGGATCGGGGCTCGTGCCCGTTGCCGTTGCGACGTTCACAACTTCGCCGTTGAGGATGTCCGCTTCGGTCACCACGTGCTCTGCGGTGAACTCTTCGCTTGCACCCGGTGCGAGGCTCGCGATCGTCCACTCGTCGCCCGTCAGTTCGTCGGTGACGGTGATGTCCGTGATCGTCAGGTTGCCGTCGTTC
>JAEEGK010020341.1_pt1 | contig 14128 bp, 7 predicted proteins | sample 8958771 | NCBI WGS metagenome assembly JAEEGK01 (sample SAMN16246547, study PRJNA631951) | gut metagenome | biome: gut microbiome; feature: rumen; material: SC-attached | host: Bos | place: Iran: Karaj | collected 2018-10
GATTGGGGATTGGGGATTGGGCCCAATCCCCAATCCCCAATCCCCAATGTATTATATTCAATATTAAATTAATAATAATAATAATTTAATTTAATTAATTTTTATAATTAATAATTAAATTAAAAAATAAAAAATAAATAATTAATATTATTATAATTATTATTATTAATAAAAATTTTATTTTTTAATTTAATGTCTTTTCCAAATAATAATAATAATTTTCAAAATTCATATCAAGAAAATGAAATGTTAACAAATTTTCAAAATATATATGAAAAAACAAATAATCTTCAACAAGAAAAAATAAACACTTTAGAACAAACAATTAATGATTGTAAAGAAGAATTAGCAAATTATGATTATCTTTTAAATGAAAACTCCCGATTAAATATTGAATTATCAAAAATGTATGAAAATCTTCAATTAAAAAATAAAATAATAGATGAATTTCAAAAACTAAGTCAAATTTCAAAATCAAAATTTGAATTTTATATTAATGCTAATCATAATTATCAACAAATGTTAGAAAAGAAAAATAAAAAAATCGAAGATTTAAAATTAAAAATTGATGAAACAAATAAAGAATTAATTGATCTTAAAAATGAACATAATAAAATTATTAATAGTTTAAAAGAAATAAATGATAATAATGATAAAGAAGCTATTATTTTAAAAGAGCAACTTAATATTATTCAAAATAATTTAAAAAATTCAGAATCAAATAATGAAAAATTAATAAAAAATTTAGAAGAAGTTGTTAATGAAAATAAAATTTTAAAAGAAAAATTAATTTCTTTTGATAAAATAAACGAAGAATTAACAAAATTAAAATCAGATTTTAATGAACTTGAAAAAAATTTAATAGAAAAAACTACAAAAAATGAACAATTACAAAATGAAAATGAAGAATTAAAACATAAATTAGAAGAAAATAATTATAATTTAAATAATTTAATTGCAAATGAAAAAGATTTAGAAGAAAAAAATTTTAATTTAAATCAATTATGTATGAAATATGAAAATGCTTATAACAACGCAATTCAAGATTTACAAAAAAAAAATTTAGATTCAAACACATTCGAAAAAAATTTAAAAATAAAAGAAGAAGAATTAAATAAATTTAAAGAAAAATATAATAAAAAAATATTAAAATTAAAAGAAGATAATATTGGCTTAAAACAAAGAGAAAATATTTATAAAGATACATTAAATAAATTAAAAAATTATACAAATGATATTAATAATAATAATAATTTTAATAATATTATGAATACTCAACAAAGTTTGGGCAATAATTTAAATAATTTTAATAATTTAAATCAAAGTTTTTATAGTTACAATCCACCAAGACCAGAATTTAATTTAAATAATAATAATGAAATAGATGATTCATTTAAATACAGTTATTATTTAATAGATAATTTAAAAAACGCAATAAACAAAATAGATTATCAAAAAGATTATTCAAATCTAATTTAAAATAAATTATATTTAAAATAGTAAATAATTATTTAATTTAATTTTATGTTTTATTATATAATTTTTAAATTATGAAATTAAATAAATTATTATTTACTAAACAATTCACATAAAAGTAATTGATAAGCTCCACTTGTGTCTCCAATAACATCATCTTGTAAATCAACTCCATACAAATATTTATAAAACTTTCTTATTAAAGTAGTATCTAATTCATTTCTAGTAACACATATTCTATTTACAGTATTTGTATCTGTTCCTAATCCTTGAATTGCTTTTTTTAATTTTTTACAAAATAATTCAGCAGGTCTACAAACATTATAAATCAATTCTCTTAATAAATGTTTTTCATCTTCTTCTAAAAATTCTTCAATTGCAGTTGGCATTGTAATATTATTTTCTTTAAAATAATATCTACCAATTATTATTAATTCTTTAGGAGACTTTTTAGCAAAAATTTCATTAAAAATATTTTCATCTGTGATCCATTCTTTGCATGTTAATTTTGCTAATTTTAGAGCGATTTCTTTACATTCATTTAAATTAACTGAATTTTTATTTTCTTCTCTTTTAATATCAAATAAACTTGTTAATCTTTTTCCAACAATTCCTTTGTATTTATTTTCAATTTCTTGTTTTAAATTTTGTTTATAAACTTCTTCATATTTTGGAATTAATAAATTTAAATAATTTTTTGGTCTTGATGTAAGAATTTCAATTATATTATCAGTGTGATATGTTATTTTATTTAATGCGTTGTATAATTCTAAACAATCGTATTCAATTGGAGACATAAAAAGATACAAAACTAAATCACCAAAATTTGAAGAAAGGTTGTTAATAATGTCATCTAATAAATTTTTTTCTGCATAAACTTCATCGTAATATTTTCTTAATGCTAATCTACCTGAATTTGAATATCGAATTATAACATCAATTAAACCTTTTTCTTTTTCTTCGGTTGAGTTTTCTTCGAATAAAAAATGAAATAAATTTCCTGCGTCGTCAGGAATATTATTCATATTTATTAATATAAAAAATAATTTTTTTTTATGATATTAAATGTTTGTAATATTATTTAATAAATTATTATTATTATTATTAATATTATTTAAATTATTGTAAAAATTTGTAATGTGAACATTTAAATTTTCAATGAACATATTACAATATTTGCTAATAAGAAATTCTCCTTCTGTTTTATAGCCAAAATTTAACATTAATTCTATTTCATAAAGAATTACACTTACATTTTCAATTAGATTATTTTTATGAATATTTTTACATTCAATCCAATTATTTAAATTAAAAATTTCTAAATTTTTAATTTTATTTAATTTTTCAATATCTTTTTCATCTAATTTAATCATTCCATTTAAAATATTATTATTAATATCATTTAAATTTTCTTCTTTTTCATTGAAATTTTTTTCATGAACATCTAAATATTTAATATTATTAACCATTTCATTATTTAATCCGATCCATTTTAAATCGCTAATGTTCATAAATTCATTTTCTCTTGAAGAATTTTTACTTCCGAATAAATAATTTAAATAAATATTTAAACCATGTGGATCATTATCGCCAAAATAAAATTTAGGCACGTTTTTTAATTTATTAAATATTTTTTTAATAAAAACTTTAGTAATAAAATCTGGATAACCTTTTCCAGTAATAATTAAACAATTAGGAAAAATGTTTTTAAAATAATTATTTTCTAATAAATTAAAAAATAAAGTTTCTTTTTCAACAATTAAAATAAATTTTATTTCATTTTCATATTCAATTTTTAAATCGAAAATTAAATATTCATATGTTATTAAATTTATTTTATTAAAAATATTGTAACTTTTTATATTTAATTCCTGCCCAAATTCATTTTTTATTAAAATATTACCACAAAATAATCCTTTTGCTGAAGGAAAAATTGGAAGTTCGAATTTATTAATTACTAAAATTGAACATAAATCGCTAATTATACTATCAGTAACATCAACAGATTTAAATATTTCAACATTATTATAATAAAGTTCTCTTTTCGTTGATGATGAAAGTGTTTTTATTTTTCTGTAAATTATACTTGATAATTTTAATAAACGTGCTATTTTTGTTGAATTGTTGTAAAGATTGTATGTAATGTATCTAAATTCTGATGAATCTTCAGGAAGTAAATAAAATCCTTCTTTGAAATTAAATTTACTTGAGTTTTCTAAATCGATTATTTTTATTGAAATTTCTTCGTTTGAAAGTAATTTTGAGGAAATTAATGAAAAAAATGTTTCGAGTTTTGGAAGAAGAATTTCACTTTTTTTTATTATGAATTCGTTGTTTAGTTGAATGTTTATTAATGGACTATTATTATTATTATTATTTGAATTGTAGTATGTTTCTGATTCGAAAAATTCTTGGGAATTTTTTGGAAAATTGTTTATGTTGGAAAATGAAGAAAATTCATTTGATGATGGAATAAAATTGTTATTATAATTAATATTATTTTCAAATTGATTTTCAATGAGATTATTATTATTATTATATGAATAAAAATTATTTGAATTATTATTTAAATCATAAGAATTATAATTTAGATAATTATTGTTATTATAATTTAAAAAGTTATTTGGGTCTGTCATATAAAAACAATTATTATTATCATAAAAATTATTATTATGATTATTATTATAATTTATATAATTTGGAAATGAATTATATTTTAAAAAATTATTATCATTCATAATATCATTAATAGAATAAGAATTATCATAAATATTATCAAAATTAAAATTCATTTTTTCACTAAAAAAAATAATTTAAATTCAATATTTTACTTAACTTAAATATTAAATAATAATATTAAAATAAAATAATAATAAATAAAAATAAATAAAATTAAATAATAATAAAAATAAATAAAAATAAATAAAAATAAAAATAAATAAATTAAAATTTAATAAATTTTATTTAAATAACTTAAAATAATCATTATTCATACTCTTTAAATTCATTAAATAAAATTAAATAATAATAATTATTTAATTAAAGATCGACTAATTCTTCTCCTTTTTTAATATCTTTTTGTTCTTTTCTAAAGCAGAAGCATCTCAAGCAGCAGGCGCAGCAGAAGACAAACAAAGCAGAAATTAAAGCGAAATAAGCTAACAACAACAATTTGAATTTTCCAATATCTCTCGCACTAGCTGAATATAATTTAACACAATTGTTTGTATAATCAAAATCAGCTCTATCAATTTTCATTTCATCCATTCCTAAATACCAAACAGAAAATTTATCTTCTTTTCTATCCCCTAATCTAATACTACTTTTATGTTTTCCTTCGAAATTATAAACCGCATCATATTTATAAGCAATATTCCCTAACAAAATTTCCGTTTTCATTTTTTTAGTTTTTTCAAGATGAACATCCGTAAAGAATTTAAAACTTTTCGTTTCTTCTTCGACTTTTCCTTCACCGATTAAATTAAAGTACTTTTCTTTAAGGTCATTTTTTCTTTTTTCAGGTGCGACTAAAACAGGAATTAATCCTAATTTCGCGGTGTCATTTAATTCAATTCTCGTCATGACTTTTTTGCTATCAGTGACTCCAATTGCAGTAATATTAATTAAAGTTCCATAAACAGGGTCTTCTTTCAATGGATAAACTTGTGGGTTTGTGTATTCAGGTCCGGGGAATTTTCCGATGGTTAAAATTTGTCTTTTTCTATCGAAAGTCATGAAAGGTTCGGTGTTGATAAGAACGTTGCTCATTTTTTGAAGGGTTTTGTAAATATTACAATCTGGATATGTGCTTGAGTATCCTAATCCTAAAATTCCATCTACTTTTTCGATGAGACTATCTTTTTTTGAGACTTTGAGGTACTTTAATTTGAAGTTGAAAATTTCGTCGGGGGTGATGAAAAATGTGTCTGTTTCCCAGTTTCCTTCGACTGATCCGAACATGTCTGTGTATTTGTATGGGTCTCCTTTCGTTGCGGATTTGGAATTGAGGTCTGTGAAGAGCATTGAAAATGGGGCGGTTGGGTCGATGAGAAATTTGAGTCGTTGGGAATTGAATCCGATTTTAATGTAAACGTATTGTTTATCGAAAATTTTTACTCTTAATTGGAAGGTGAATGTGAATAAAAGAAAGAGAAAAAAATTGGAATTCATTTTTTTTTATTATAATTTTTACATAATTTTTTTTGATATTATTTTTATTAATTATTTTTTTTTTATTAAATTAAATTTTTAAATATTAAAAATTAAAAAAATTATTTAAATTTGTTTGTTAATGTTAATTTACTTTCTGGGAACAACATTTGAGTGTATTTTTGGTCGATTTCTTTTTTGTAGTCGCAATTTACGACATCTTTTAGTGAATTATTGCTCAAATTCATTGCTTGTAAATTAAGAGCTGAAATTCCTCTTAAAACCATTTGATCTAACATTAATTTCACTTGGATTTTTTTTCGATTTTCATGTTTTAATTTTTCTTGTGCTTGATTAATTAAATTCCACATTTCATCGATTTGATTTTTGAAGTTTTTTTGACTATTTTCAATTTCATTTTCTGCATGTTTTTTCATTTTGATTTCATAGTCATCTTTTTTCGCGAATAAACAATCTTTTTTTAATATTTTAAATATCTTTTTTTTCTTATTAAAATCGAGTATTTTTTTAATTAAACAAACACGATTTCGAATTTCTTTGTTTTTCATAATTCCATTCAACAATCCATTGAAAGCTTTTCTTTTCAAAATCAAATCATTCGAATAGATTTTTTCATTGATTAGAATATTTTTTCTTCGATTTCTCAAAATTGAATTTGTGTCTGTTTTTTTATTGCAATTTTCCAATTCATCATGTAAATTTTTCTGTTGAGTTTCTTGATTCATCAATTCTTCATTAACTTTCGAATTCAACTCATCAAAATAAATTTTAAATCCTTTCATCAATTCAATTTTCAATCGTTCTAAATAATCTTTCGAATTTTGTTTAATAAACGTTTTATAATCTCCGCCGATTTTCGCTTGTAAAATTTGCACATCTTTTTCAGATTCTTCCATTTTTTTAAATTAAATTAAAAAATTTTAATTATTATAAAAAAATTATATAAATAAATTATAACTTTTTATCAAATAAATGTCTAATATTTTAATCACTTGGTTAAACACCGAAGTTGATCTCTCTAAAAAAATCACCAACATGGAAGAAGATTTTCAAAACGGTTATTTATTAGGCGAACTTCTGCACAAATTCAACCAACTCACAAATCTCAACGATTTCAGAGACGAAAACGACCGAAGCGCAGCGATGAATAATTTCGCGAGATTACATGATGTTCTTCGCAATGTCGGCGTGAAATTCGATTCAAACACTACGAGAGACATTATGAATAAAAAACCTGGAGTGATTGCGAATTTGTTGTATGAAATTAGGAGCAATTTGGAAAAAAAAGGTGTGAATCCGGAAAATATTTCGCTGAAAAAATCGAGTCATTTTCAAGAAATGTACAGCCCCATGAAATTCAGACAAGAAATTCCTCCTTATGATAAATTTGATAAGAAATTTTATATTGATTCTCTGCAGAGAAAAACGATCAGTCAAAAGGAAATTGATATGAAAAAAAAGCTGCAAAAATATGAAGATTTTAAAAATGAGCAGATTAAAAAAATTCAAATGGATCAAATTAATGAAGAATGTAGAAAAAAACAAGAATTGGACATTAATATTAAAAATGAAAGAAATAAAAATCAAAGATTTCATGGTTTTTTACAACAATTCGAAGAAAAAGGAATTAATAATTGGAAAAATAATATGCTTCAAGGAAAAGAAAGAGAATTGAAAGATATTCAATTTCAATTAGCAGAAGCATTTAAAATCAAAAATAACTTACAAAAAGGAATTAATCACAACATCGCAGTTTATAAACGCGAAGTGAATGAATTTGAAAAGAATTTCGGAAAAAATGGAAAACGTTTGCATGAATTAGAAAAACTAAACGCAAATCAAACTTTGCCACAAATAAACAACACAAACGAAATTGCAAATGCGAATATTAATACGATTTTACCTAATAATTTAAATAACATTTCATTACAAAAAGACACTTTCGGTTCTGCGCCTTATTACGATTCAGTTGAAAATCGGAGCAGTAAAATCACAGAGAAAATTTACAATAAAATGATGCGAGACACGAAAACGAAAATGGAACGAAATCGAAGAAGAAGAAAAATCATTGTCGAACAAGGAAAAGCGCAATTGGAAATTGAAAACAAACGAAGAGAAGAACAATACATTAATAAATTAGGGAAACAATCAAATCAAGAAAAACAACTTACTTATGAAACTTATCGAGTGAATCAGAGTAAAAATATTATTAAAGAAAATAGAAATTTGAGAGAAGAAATGTATAAAAAACGATTAGAGCAAAACATTGAATTTGAGAAAATAAATGAAGAGAATTTCTTGAAATTTAATGTTGAATGTTTTAAAAAAGACATGGAAAAAGAAGATGGAAAAAAAAGCGATTTGGAATTGAGTCAAAAACAAAAGAAAAGAAATGCGAATAATAAATATTGTGAAGATATGGTGAAGTTGATTATTGATATTACTGATAAAGCGTATGAATATCAACAAATTAATGATGTTGAAGAAGTTGATGAACGAGTTTGGAGAGAATGGAACAATTTGTTTAAAAATAATGAAAGCGTTTTGAATACGGAAATTATTGGGAAAAAAGAAGAAGAAAAAAAAGAAGAAGAAGAAGAAAAAAAAGAAGAAAAAGAAGAAAAAGAAGAATTTAAAGAAGAAGAAGAAAAAGAAAATGTTAGTAATAAAAATGTCAATCCTGAAGAAGAAAATAATAATAATGAAAATCAAGAAAATAATAATAATAATGAAAATCAAGAAAATCAAGAAAATCAAGAGCAAAAAGAAGAAGACATTAATATTAATATAAATTCAATTTATAACAACACATTTTATTCAATTTTCTCTCAAAACGAAAACGTGGAAAGCACAAAAATCGACAAAATTTTAGACGAATGTGAATTTTTCGAATACACAAACAACATTGGTCAATGGGATCCAAAATTAATTCCATCCGACGCATTTAAATCAATAACATCAGAAGATTTAAAATTCGATTACGTAAATTTAAACGAAACTAACCAAAACAACAAAAAAGATGCTAAAAAAGACCCAAAAAAAGACCCAAAAAAAAAAGATTCAAACGAAAATAATTTCGACGAAATTTTACAACAAGAAAAACCAGAAGATTTAATAATTCCAAACACATTCATTAAAAACATTTATTTAGGCGATTTAATAGACATTTTAATCGACATTAAATACGACGAAGAATTCAAAAAACTCAAAGAATTAAAAGAAAATTCAAAGAACATTTTTCGTTACATTCCAATTAAAATCGCATTGATCGGTCAAGATTTTTCAGGCAAAAAAACACAAGCAAAAATTCTCAGTCAAAATTTCCCATTTAAAATCTACGATTTAGTCGATTTAGTAAAAGACGCATTAAGTTTCTTATCATCATCACACGAATCAAAAACAAATTTTCTCTTAAGCAACACGCAACTAACATCAAACGAAAAAAAAAACAGCGCAATCGCACAAATGCGAAACGAACAGGCAGAAGAAGAAAAAAAATACTCGAAAATAAAAGAACTCGCCCGAACAATAAAAAAAAGTTTATTAAATGGCGAAGCAATTTCAGATGAAGTTTATGCAGAACTTTTGATTGAATACATTAAAATAGATTTTCCTGTAAAAGAAGATTATGAAGTTAGTAAAGAAATTATTGATCGAGTTGAACGAAAAGAACAAATTTTAGAAGAAATTGAAAAAAACAAAGAACAAAACGCAAATCGTCCAAAAGCATTTGAAAAGCGCGATCGAGAATTAAACGAAGAATTAATGAAAATTAGTATCGAAGCGAGCAAAGGATTTGTTTTAGTAAATTATCCAAACACATACAATCAAGCGAAAATATTAGAAAATAAATTAAGTGGCTATGTGAATGAAAATGAATCTCCGGAATTAAAATCAACGAAATTGAAAAAAATATTCGAAATTTTATTAGACAAATCAGAAAAAATTCTTCCGCCTTTTAAATTAATCACCGGCGGATTTGATTTTATTTTCTATTTAAACGTGCCGGGAAATGAATGTGTAAGAAGAGCGATTGGAAGAAGAGTTTTTTTCGATGAAAAAACGGGCATGAAAGTTACATATCATTTGGAAGATAATAAACCTCCAGTTGATAGTGGAAAAAACATATGTGAAAAACTAAGAAAAATCGATGATGATAATCATAGTGAAAGTAGTTTAGTTACGAGACATTTAGCGTTTGAAAATAGCATCAATCAAGTTGTGAATTTTTATCAACCTTTTGGTTTTGAGGAAAAAGGTTTGAAAAGCTTTGAAATTATTGATGGCAATAGAGAATTAGATTATGTTACGCAGGATATTTTAAGTTATGTTAATCAATTGGTGGAACTTAATGAACAAAAAGATCAAGAAATTTATGATAATCAAGAAGAAGAAAGTTATGAAAATGATGAAGAAAATATGAGTGAAAATCTTATGAATAATTTAGAAAATGAAGAGAAAAAAGAAGAGGAAAAAAAAGAAGAAAATGATGAAAAAAAAGAAGAAGAAAAAGAAAATGAAGAAAAAAATGAAAATGAAGAAAATAAAGAAAATATTTCACAAATTAATGAAGAAGATAAAAATATTGTTCCGAATGAAAATGAAGAAGAAAAAATTTTAGATCCATTTTCTGAATACACAAATAAAATACAAAAAATAAAAGAAACATTAAATCCATCACTTTCAGATGTTTTATTAAAAATCTGGTCGAAATTATTTGAAAACTACGTGAATGAATGTAAATCAATATTTAAATTTCTTCGAGTTCAAAGAGACCAAATTTCAATCAACTACAATTTAATTTGTCAAAAATTCATTGAATTTTTAAAACGCCCTTCAAAAAAACAAATTCTTTTATTAGACTATCAAATGAAATACAACAAATTTTTAGACGATTATCCAGACATTAAAGACGATCCGCAAGTGAAAGAAGAGCATCATCAAGAAGTAGACGATTTGAATGATAAAATATACGAAATAATCGAAAACAGAAAAAATGAAGCAGTAGATGAACGTAAAAAAATAATGACAAGCGGATGGATAGAAAATGAAATGGAAAAATTTTTTATGGCTTTAGAAAGATTATTTCAAAATGAAATTGATAAATTCATTGGAAGTATGCAAATTATGAGAGATTATTATCATAATTTAGATAATAAACCTTTAATTGAACTTCCTTTTTCAACGATTGATATTATTAAAGAAGAAGCTGATTCGACGCCTTTAGAAGAATTTGATAATAATGTCGAAGATGAAAATAATGAAAATAATAATGAAAATAATGAAAATAATGAAAATGAAAGTGAAAATGACAAAGCAAAAGCAGCCGAAGAAATAAACGAAAAAGAAATCGAAAAAAATCTTCCAAAATCATATCCGCGATTGGAAAAATTATATAAAGAATGTTTAAAAGTCCAATTTCAATACGAAGAAGCAATTCGCGAGGCAGAAAAACAAAAGCAACTCAACGAAGCAGAAGCAAATAAAAAAGCCGCAGCCGCAAAAACCGGAAAAAAAGACAAAAACGCAAAAGTTGAAACCGAAGAAGAAAAAATCGAACCTTCAGAACACGAAGAAGAAATGAAACAAGCTTTATCAAACGAAAAAGCAAAATACAAATACAAAATAACATTATTAAAATATTGGGGAATTTCCACATTAAAAAATCTACGAAGACTTTCATTATCAGTTTACAATAAATTAGAAGATTGGATCATTTTAGCAATAAAAGCTGAAAATGAAGCTTTAAATCAATTGACAGAAATGTTAAAAGAAAACATTGAAAACGAAAGTAAAATCAAATACGAATTAGCTTTAGACACATTCGATGTCATTGTTAATATGGACATTCAAAATTACATTGAATTGCCACCGAAACTTTTGCCTGCGAAAGAAGTTATTAATCATGATAAATTTAACATCACTCAACTTCAAATTTTAATGGAAGAATTAAAAACTTATTTAATCGAAGATGAAAACAATAGCAATTTCATTAGAAGCAGCACGTTTATTAATATTTTCATTAAAAAATTCATTGCGAGCAGAAATGATAATGATGTTTATTATGGAATTCCGAATTTGTTAAAAAATTTGAATTTTTATAATTATTTCAAGTTCATTAAAAAATTGGATCCTGACAATAGCGATTTAGTTAGTTTGAAACAAATTGGAACTTATTTTGCGCTGTTGAATAGTAATGTTCCCAGTGAAGAAAATATTAAAAGTATTGTTGAACAATGTGAAAAAATTGTTAATTATTATGAAAATCCTGAAATTGAAAAAGAACAATTTGTTAATATTAATTTCTGGTTTGATGAAAATGAAAAAAGCGAAACATTGCCAAATCATGAAGATTTTCATAGAGAAGTTAAATTAAAAGAAGTTCTTTTTGATATTAATAAAAATAATGATGAAAAAGTTAATATTAATAATTTTATTGATATTCTTAATTTACATTGTTTGAATTTGAATAGCGAAAAAATCAAAGATAAAAATTATTATGAAGTTCTTTTCTTTTAAATAATAAAATTTAATAAATATTTTAATATATATTTATATTATTTTTAACTTTTATTTTATAATTTTTTTTTTATTTTAATAATAAATTAATAATAATTTAATAATAAAATAATAAATTAATAATAAAATAATAATAAATTAAATAATAAATTAAATAATAATTTAAATATTAATTTAAATAATAATTTAAATATTAATTTAAATAATAATTTAAATATTAATTTAAATAATAATTTAAATAATAAAATTTAATAATTACTAATTTGTAATTTATTTATAATAATTTTTATTTAAATTATTATTTTTTTTTAATTGAAATTGGAACAGGTTCGCCCAAATTTTCTTTATTTTCATTTTGCAACGCCCAAGTTGAAATAAATTCTCCTTTAGGCAAATCTTTCACATTTAATTGAATATTAACTTCAAAATTTTCATTAGGTTCAACATTTTTATTAATAGTAACATTTTCGCCATTCACAGCTGAATAATTTTTTAAATTCGCAAAAACAAAATTTTTATTCCAACTTTTTTTTCCATCATTATTAATATTTAATTTAACATCTTTTTTTTCATCTTTTTCATCACATTCAATTTCTAAAACATTTCCTTCATTTAATTTATATGAAAAATCTTTTTTTGAAAAATTAAAATTCGAATGTTCTTCATTATAATAATCATTATAATTATTATTATTATAATAATTATCATTATCATAATAATTATTAAAATTATAAGGATGATAACCAAAATAATAATCATTATAATTATAATTCGAAGGAGTTTTTTCTATTTTTGATTTTGAAGGTTTTTCTTCGTTTGATTCTGGTTTGTTTTTATTAAAAGAAAAAGTATAAAAATTTCCTGGATTATTATTATTATTATTAGAATTATCATAAGTTGAATAATAATAATAATTATTATTATTATTTTCATCATCATTTTCTTTTTTTTTATCATTTTTATTTTCTTTGTTGTTATTATTATAATAATAATAATAATCATCATAATTTGAATGAAAAGGAATGTGATATTCATTTTGATTAACATTTTTATCTTTTTTATTATTATTATCATTATTATTATTATTATAAAAACCAGAATGATAACCATAATAATCATCATTATTATTATCATTATTATTATTATTTTTATTTCTTTGAATTGGCATTGATTTATAAACATTATTATTATAATCATCATCATCATTTTTATGATAATAATAATCAAATGGCAATAAACTCATTAAAGAAATTAAATTATTTAAACTTTCTGGTTTTTTTAATTTCAAAAAACTGTGTTCATGATCTGTTTTTTTTTCGCAGTTTTCACACACATCATAATTTGGACATATGCTACATTTATATCTTGTTCCTTTAATAGGATACGAACCACATTCAACACATTGAGTGTTTTTATGAATAGTTTTATTTTCGTTTTCAGTTTTATTTTTTTTTGGTTTTTCTTTTGTTTTTTCTTCTTTTTTTTCTTCTTCTTGTTTTTTTTCGAAAACCATTTTTATTGTGTTTGATGATTGATTTTTTACACTTTCTAATAATAAATTATAATCGGATTCATTTTCTAATATTACTGTATCACCATCGGAATCTATGTAATATAAACTATATTTTTTCATTTCTTCTGAAGATTTATTAAATGATTTTGATATTAAAGAAATTAATTCTTCAAATTTTGTTGAAGCTGGAATTAATTTATTTATTTTTCCGTATCTAATTTTAAAAATTTTTCCTTCCATTTTAATTTTGTAACAATAATAATAATAAAACTATAATTATTATAAATAAAAAAAATAATTAATTTTTAATAATAATTAATAAAATAATTTTATTTAATTTTAATATTTAATTATTAATATATTATTATTAATGTAAATATAATTTTTAATTTATATTGGGGATTGGGGATTGGGGATTGGGGATTGGGGATTGGGGATTGGGCCCAATCC
>JAEEGK010020342.1_pt1 | contig 14128 bp, 11 predicted proteins | sample 8958771 | NCBI WGS metagenome assembly JAEEGK01 (sample SAMN16246547, study PRJNA631951) | gut metagenome | biome: gut microbiome; feature: rumen; material: SC-attached | host: Bos | place: Iran: Karaj | collected 2018-10
TCTGGTTTTGATTCATATCGATTCTGAGCTTTTCTTAACAAAGGATATTGAATATCAAAAAACTGTTTAGAATAGGTTGATTTCTGCAAATCCTCAATTACAGCATCAGACACTTTTCCAGATTCTAAAAGCGGTATTAAAATTTCTCTTGCGATTTCACCAACTTTTAAACCATTATATATTGAACCACCGATTGCCTGTTGTGCATTTTTATGTATCTGTATATCGTGATTTATTGAACTATATTTTGGTTTTATGAAATTTGAATTATTAATATTTATCAAACCAAAAAGTTCGAGCATTTTTACACTTCTTAGAAATAATTCAGATGAATCAGAATCTGATAAAGTTGATTCTATTGTTGGAATTAATATTTCTTTTTCAAATTTTTCATTTGCTATATATTTAAAGACAACTTTCTCATTATCTGAAAAATCATTATTTAATACGGAAAAATAATCCCTAATTGTTTCATCGGTTGCAGGGGTTACTTTAGGAGATGCAAAAATAATTTCATATTTATAGTTTGGAAAAAATGCTAATCCAATTAAATAAGCTCGTAAAAGTTTTTTACAAACTCTATCCTTAGTATCCAACCTACCACCATATTGTAGACCATTTTCATGAAACGCAACTTCTACCAAATATAGTTTTTCGTCATTGATACCTACAACATCTAACTCAGCTTGTTTTAAAGCTTGCTCTAAAGAACTTTTCTTAAATACATCCGAAAAATCTCTGTGATTTTGAATATTGTTAAAAACGTATTCTATCTTTTCAAAATCGTCATCTTTTATTTTCCAAGAAGTTGCTGCTTTCCAATTTGTTTGTGTAAGGATGCAATTTTTCACATTTTTCAGATATGATTGTAATAAAGATTCTCCAATTTCTATTTTCATATTTGATTCCTTTATCATTGAAATTATAATCGATAAAGAAGAATCTTCAAAAGAAAAACTTTGCAAAAAGAATTGCCGCAATAGTCCATGTAGCAAGATAACAAAGGATTACTAATTGATTACCGCTTAATTGAAAAGCAGTTTTCGCTTTTTGCGTAAGGATATCTGAAAGAAGCTCAGAAAAATGAGCCGTATCTTCGTCAGAAAGCTGTTCGCCGTTTTCTAATCTTTCAATCAGTTCTGATATTTCATTTTGATTTACTGTAGATGCTGTTCTGAGTTGTTTGCCAATTCCATTGCTGACTTCTTCTGCATCAAAAAAACAGAATAAATACACAACAAACGGTTTTTCATTTACGGTATACGAAGTCAAAAGAACTATTCCGTATCCATCAGAATCAGAAAAACTGAAACTTTCCGCTTTTGGATTTGTTATAGTTCCAGCTGTTCCATAAATCTTTTTGTGATATTTAGAAAGATCTTTTATGTCTTTTTCATCAAAAACGAATTCTTCTTCTTTTTCCGGAATTGCTTTGTGAGCAATTATAAATTCGGCAACGATATCTATATTGTCTGTATAAAAAACATTTGTTTTTATAAAATTCAAGTTGCTTAGTTCATGAGGTACGGTTAACGGAGAAAAATGATTTACATTTAAATTTGTTTCGCTGGCAGCTTTATAGAGCTGTTTGATTTGTTGTTCACAACTTTGATTCCCTGCAAGAACTGATTTTATATAGAAAGAAAGTGCTTTGAATAAATCTTGTTTAGCACCAGCTCCATTTTCGTAGCATTGGGCTAGATTATAATATGCATGCTTGTTACCGTTGTTGGCAGAAAGTTTGTAATATTCAAAAGCCTTTTGTGGATTTTTATCTGTACCGAATCCATTTGCATAGCAGCTGGCTAGTGCAAATTGAGAAATTGCGTGGTTGTTCTGAGATGCTTTTGTAAGCCATTTGAAAGCCTTGTTATAATCGCGTTCGGTATCATTCGTACCGGAAAAATAAATGTCTGCAATTTTGTATTGAAGTTCTGCATTGTGAGAAAGACTTTCTTCCTGTAATAATTGAGAAAGATTTGTTTGAACTGTCATTAGCCGCCTCCTGAGAACGGATTATATAACGGCTTTTTGACAACCAGGTCGCATTTCAGGCGACATTTTAGTTATCTTGTACTGATGATAAGTTGTTTTAAGGCTTGAAATAAGTTTGTTTTGCTCTCATAACACGTTGTCACGAGACTGCTACAAAATTATTATGAGAGTCATACAAGGTTATTACAAGACTGCTACAAGCTTATTATGAGAGTCATACAAGGTTATCACAAGACTGCTGCAAGCTTATTATGAGAGTCATACAAGGTTATCACAAGACTGCTGCAAACTTATCATAAGAACTGTGCAAGGTTGTCACGAGACTGCTACAAACTTATTACGAGCCTTCAGAAAAGCAGGAGTTCCGCATTATAACCAGATATTGCAGAAATTATGGGTACGGAAACAAAATTGTTTATGAAAACTCGTTATAATGCGGTTGTTCTAAAATTATGGACAGTACAAATTGATTTTGTTATAATTGAACAAATTATAAATACGAGCATGTCTAAAAGTTCCGCTTTGTCATTTTTTATTGACAGATGACAGTTAAATCTTTTTGACAGCTTTTTAAGAGGTCGATATGCCTAAAATCGAAGTCAACGAACAGTTATTTTTTAATCAGATTGGGAAAAAATATAGTTATGATGAACTTGAAAGAAAATTAACCTGCGGAAAAGCAGAATTAGACGAAAAACCGGATACATCCTTGCCGGAAGATAAACGCGTTATAAAAATTGAATTGAACGACACAAACCGTCCTGACCTTTGGTCAACAAACGGTGTTGCCCGACAGATTCGCCTTCACAATGGTGGAAAAACTGTTGATTACATGAAGCTTATGTCTAACCACGGCAACAACAATTATGAAAACCGCGTTGTTGAAGTTGATGCCGCTTTAAAAGATGTTCGTCCATACATGGTTGCCTTTATGATTGCAGGAAAACCAATCGACGAACCAATGCTTTTAGACATTATTCAGACACAGGAAAAACTTTGCTGGAACTTTGGCCGCAAGCGTAAATCAATTTCTATGGGTGTTTACCGCATTGACCAGATAAAATTCCCTGTAAAATATCACGCTGTAGATCCTGATAAAACTTCATTTGTTCCTTTGCAGTGCGAATCTCCAATGACTTGCCGCCAGATTTTAACTGATCACCCGAAAGGCAAGGACTTTGGCTGGATTTTAGCTGACTGCAAAAAATTCCCGCTTTTAAGTGATGCAAAGGATGAAGTTCTTTCTATGGCTCCGATTATCAACTCTGCAACATTGGGAGCCGTTCAGGTTGGCGATAAAGATTTGATGGTAGAACTTACCGGCGACAATATTGAAAACCTTATTCTTTCTGCAAATATCGTTGCATGTGATTTTGCTGATGAAGGTTACGAAATTAAACCTATTCTTGTTAAACATCCTTATGATACAGGGCTTGGCAAGGACATTATGGTACCTTTCTATTATCAGCCGACAACAAAAGCAACACTTTCTCATATCAACAAGCTTTTGGGCTCTTCATTTACAGAAAAAGAAGTTATTGAAGCCCTCAACCGTATGGGAAATTCCGTTACTTCTGAAAAGAAAGGTGACGATGTTGAATTTACTCTGGCTCCGCCGCCATACCGCAACGACTTTTTACACGAAGTTGATGTAATAGAAGACGTTATGATTGGCCGCGACCTTGAAACATTCAACCCGGAAAAACCAAATGATTTTACAATCGGTCGTCTTTTGCCGATTACACAGTTCAGCCGCAAGACAAAAAACATTCTTGTAGGACTTGGCTATCAGGAAATGATTTTTAACTATGTTGGAAGCCGTCAGGATTATATAGAAAAAATGAATATTGACGGTTCTGATGTAATTGAAATTGCAAACCCGATGAGCGAAAACTATCAGTTTATCCGCTCTTCTATAATTTCTTCACTTCTTAAAGCAGAAAGTGTTTCTGCAAATGCAATTTTCCCGCATAAGATTTTTGAAATCGGTAAAGTTGCATATATTTGCGATGAAGAAAATACAGGAACAAGAACACGCCAGTCTTTAGGCTTCTTAACTGCCGCAAACAACGCAAACTTCAACAGTGCTGCAAGTGAACTTTCGGCTTTGCTTTACTACCTTGACCACAAATACGAAGTTAAAGAATCTTCTGACCCGCGCTTTATTCCGGGACGTCAGGCAGCAATCATGGTAAACGGCAAAAAAGTCGGAGTTTTCGGCGAAGTTCATCCTTCTGTACTTGAAAACTGGGCAATTACTGTTCCTTGTGTTGCCGGTGAATTGGATTTGGAAGAATTACTGTAATATACTATTCTCTAGCTTCCAGTGTTTTTGAATGTGTCCAGACGCATTAAGTTTTAATGTGCACACAAACCTGGTTGTTATTATGGCTTTTGCCATGGAGTTAATATGAACGAAAGAAGATATTTATTTACTTCTGAGTCAGTTAGTGAAGGACATCCTGATAAGCTTTGCGATCAGATTTCTGATGCAATTCTGGATGCATGTTTAAAAGATGATCCTGAAAGTCATGTTGCCTGTGAAACTTATGCTTCTACAGGTCTTGTTTTAGTTGGTGGAGAAATTACTACATCAACTTATGTTGATGTTCAGGGAATTGCAAGAAAAATTGCCGGTGATATTGGTTATACAGATGCAGATTTTGGCTTAGACTGCAATTCAATGGCTGTATTAAATACAATTCATTCACAGTCACCTGATATAAATCAGGGTGTTGTTGGTAAAGGTCTTGATGAATACGAAGGTCAGCAGGGTGCCGGCGACCAGGGTATGATGTTTGGTTTTGCCTGCAACGAAACACCGGAACTTATGCCGGCTCCAATTATGTATTCACATAATATTCTGCTTCGCGCAGCAAAACTCCGCAAGGACAAGACAATAGATTATCTTCGCCCGGATGCAAAAAGTCAGGTAACTATAGAATATGAAGGTCACAAGCCTGTTCATATTGATACTGTTGTTGTTTCTCATCAGCATTCGCCTGATGTTTCCTATGATAAAATCAAGGACGAAGTAATCAATCAGATTATTAAACCTGTTCTTGAACCTACAGGTCTTTTAGACGAAAAGACAAAGTATTTTATTAATCCTACAGGAAGATTTGTTGTAGGCGGTCCTTTTGGCGATACAGGTTTAACAGGCCGTAAAATTATTGTAGATACTTACGGTGGAATGGGTCGTCATGGTGGTGGTGCTTTCAGCGGCAAAGACCCTTCTAAGGTTGACCGCTCTGGCGCATACATGGCACGTTACATTGCAAAGAATATTGTAGCTGCAGGTCTTGCAGACAGATGTGAAGTTCAGCTTGCTTATGCAATTGGTGTTCCGTTCCCGGTTTCAATTATGGTAGATACTTTTGGAACAGGAAAAGTTTCTGACAGCGTAATTTCTGATGCAGTAAAAGAAGTATTTGACTGTACTCCGGCAGGAATCATCAAGACTTTAGGCTTAAAGCGTCCTATTTATCTGCCGACAGCAAGTTACGGACATTTTGGCCGTTCAGAATTCCCTTGGGAACAGACGGACAAAGTTGAAGCTCTTAAAAAGGCTGTAAAGTAAGAGTACGTACCGACAATCTGACACTCGGATGAATGCCAGATTGTCAGTTTTGAAATTTTTTACGGTGCGATACTTTTACACAGTAATTGGTGTAACGAAAATAAATGACTTTACTTTCGGTTGAAGAGATTTGTCAGGTTTTTGAAAGATTTCAAAAACAAAATCCAGAGCCTGCTTCGGAATTAAAGTGGAAGAACGCATATACAATGCTTGTTTCTACGGTACTTTCTGCGCAGGCAACCGATAAAAGCGTAAACAAGGCAACCGAAAGTCTTTATAAAATTGCAGATACCCCGGAAAAAATGCTTGCCTTGGGCGAAGAAAAATTAATCAGCTACATAAAATCAATCGGTCTTTATCGCAGCAAGGCAAAGCATGTAATTGCATTAAGCAAAATGCTTATCGAAAAGTTCGGCGGAAAAGTTCCAGCTGACCGTGATTCTTTAATGTCACTTCCCGGTGCCGGCCGAAAAACCGCAAATGTTGTATTAAATGTTGTTTTTAAGCAGCCTACAATGCCGGTAGATACGCATCTTCTGCGGATTTGTCCTAAAATCGGTCTTGCAGAAGGAAAAACTCCTTTAGAAGTTGAAAACAGCCTTGTTGAGCGGATTCCACAAAAATACATGCAGCATGCACATCACTGGCTTATTCTGCACGGGCGTTATATCTGTAAGGCTAGAAATCCATTATGCGATGAGTGTATAATTTGCGATATCTGTAAACATAATGAACAGTAAAAAGAACAATATAATAATAGAATTGTAGGACAAAATGGAAAACGAAGTAGTTATGAAGAATGCTCAAAGTTCATCTTTTAATCCGGCTTCAATATTAACGGATCAGGCAAAGCCAATTGTTGAAGTTTGTAAAAATTTCTTAACGCCATCTTTTTTAGGTAAACTAGCAGGTACTATTTTAATGCTGATAATTCTGTATGTTTTATACAGAGTTGTTAATTCAATGATTCGCCGCATACCTGAGCGCGGTTTAAAACATCAATATGTTGAACTTATACGTAAAGTTTTAAAGTACATATATTATTTTGCTGTTTGTGCCTATATTCTGGGCTTGTTTGGAATCAGGCTTTCTGTTATTTGGGGCGCTGCCGGAGTTGCCGGAGTTGCAATCGGCTTTGCATCCCAAACTTCTGTAAGCAATATCATAAGCGGTTTATTTGTCTTAAGTGAACGCGCTATGAATGTTGGCGACCTTATAACAGTTGACGGCGTTACAGGAATTGTTGATTCAATTGATTTGCTTTCTATAAAAATTCATACATTGGATAATCAGCTTGTTCGTGTTCCAAACTCAACAATCATTGATACAAAGTTAATTAATACTTCTTATTTTCCACATCGCAGAATGTCCATTGCGGTTTCAATCAGCTATGATATAAAAATAGATGAAGCCCTTGAAGTCCTGAAAAAAGCTCCGGAATTGTGCCCGACTGTTTTAAAAGACCCTGAACCAGCCGTTTGGGTAGACAGCTTTGGCGAAAGCGGAATAAATCTTGTTCTTGCTGTATGGTTCAAGCAAAGTGATTTCAGGCAGACTAAAAATGATTCTTTTATAGCTGTACAGAAAGTTTTTGCGGAATCTAAAATTACAATTCCATATAATCACCTTGATGTTACGATTTTGCAGTAAGGTGAATTTTTAAATTTTCATTAGAAATTCACATGTTCATAAACTTTATATGCGAACATGTGTATATCTTGTGGAAAAGTTGTAAAGAAAAACAGTTTTATGTTTGATAAATTCTTATATTACAAAATTTTGTGCAAAGAATTCCCTGAGTTTCTTAAAAAATATCTTAATCTTCCCATTTTAAACCGACTTGCAGGAGTAGGACTTTTATGCGGAACAGATTGGACTCCTCTGTATAATAACCGCTTTTTTTATTCGCGGCTTGACCACAGTATCGGTGTTGCATTAATCATCTGGAATTTTACGCACGATAAAAAGCAGGCTCTTGCAGGGCTTTTTCACGATGTTTCTACTCCAGCATTCAGTCATGTTTCAGATTTCAGAAGCGGAGATGTGATAAAACAGGAAAGTACGGAAGAAGAAAATAAAAAAATAATTCATGATTGTACAGAACTTACAGAATTGCTTAAGCAGGACGGATTAAAGGTTTGTAATGTTGATGATTATCACCGTTTTCCTGTAGCAGATAACGAAATTCCACATCTTTCGGCAGACAGACTGGAATACATGTTTCCTTCCGGGATAATTTTAAACGGAAGTTTTGATATGGAAAGTACAGAAAGGCTTTACAAGGATATCTGTATATATAATAACGAATTAGGTGAAGTTGAACTTGCATTTAAAACAGAAGCTTGTGCCTTAGAATATTGTAAGAGATTCTGCAATACAGGGCTTGTCCTCCAGCATAATGAAAATAAAATAGCACTCCAGCTTCTGGCAGATATTTTGTCTATTGCTTTTGAACTTAGAATACTTTCAGAAGAAAATCTTTTTTCTATGAGCGAAAAACAGATTATTGATGTATTCGATTCTTTTGTTGAAGTAAAAAACTTTTCTGATCTTAACAGGATTCAGGAAAATTCTTTAAGTTTGACCGGAAAAGGAATCATTAATACTTATGCTGAAAAAAGCGAGATAGAAAGCAAAAATAATAAATTCAGGCAGTTCGTTCAATATTATAAAACTTTCAGAACGATGAAAAAAATAGAGCGTTCAGATACCCCTAAAAAAGATTATTACAATCTTTCACTGGAAGTAAAAAAACGCTATATAAATCCTCTTGTCGCATCTGGCAAAAATAAGGGAAAAAGAATTACACAAATCAGCGCAGAAGCCGAAAAAACTGTAGAAGATTTTCTGTCTTTTTCGGATTCCCGCTATGGTTGTGTAAAACTTGTGGATATCTGAGCAAAATTACATTTTAAGTTTATCAAAATCAGCAAGCAGATTTTTTATGCAGGCTTTGATTTTTTCCATATCGCCTTTTCTGGCTCCTTCAATATTAAGTGGCATTACAGGGTCATGCAAAGACAGGCGCAATAGTGCCCAGCCTTTAATTTCTTCTGAATTAAAACTTACGCGGACGCCTTCGTAAGAATCCTGCAATGTATATCCGTTTTTAACAGCCTGCTGCTTGAACTGTTTTAAAACTTCTTCTCCGTATGCCTTAAAATCTTCGGCAAGAATTTTAAAACGCAGTTCCTGAGCTTCTACAAGCGGCGGCAGTTCTTTTATCAAGTCTGCAAGTTTTTCACCTTTTTTATTTGCATTTGCAAGGGCAATAACAATTTTTACGCCAAGAAAGGCTCCGTCATCCAGATAATAATTGTCTTTCAACGCACCATGTCCGGAAGTTTCCATTGCTAGTGGAGAAACAATTCCAGAAGCATTTAATTCCTTGCATTTGTTGATTACGTTTTTATACCCGCGCTTGTAGCAGAGATGTTTTAGTTTTAGAACTTTTTCCAAAAAGTAGGTGAGCCGGTCAGAAGTTACCGAGTCAGTAATTATGGTACTTCCAGGATATTCCGGAGCTAAAATTGCCGCCGCCATAGCAATAATCGAATCCCGGTTTACTTCTGTTCCGTCCGGCAAAACAGCGGACATTCGGTCTACATCTGTATCAAAAATCAAGCCTAAATCTGCGTGATTTCTTAAAACGGCGGACTGAATTGCTTTCATAGCATCAGGATTTTCCGGGTTTGGAATGTGGTTCGGAAAATTACCGTCCGGTTCAAGGAACTGGCTGCCTTTTGTATCTGCGCCAAGCATTTTGAGCACTTTTTCTGCAAAAAATCCGCCGGCACCGTTTCCTGCATCAATAACAATTTTAAGACCTGCAAGAGGGGTGTTTGCCGCATTTTTTTCACAGTTTTTTCCGCATACACCTTCGGTTATTGTTTTTCTTAAATGTTCGGAATAAACGGAAATCAGATCAAAACACCTGCAATCGTTTATGTCTGCTTTTTGTTCAGAAATGCCGGAAGCTGTTTTTAAAATTTCTGTAATATCGTCATGTTCAAGTCCACCGTCTATATCAAAAAACTTCAATCCGTTTCTGTTAAACGGAAGGTGACTTGCAGTAAGCATAATTGAACCGTCAAAATGAGTCTGTTCAAAAACAACAGACATAAACATTGCAGGCGTTGTTGCAAGACCGCAGCATACAGGTTCCGCTTTTGCAATTTTAATTCCTTCTATAACGGATTTTTCAAGTGAAGGACCGGACAGGCGGGAATCACGGCCAACGCCTATAACAAGTTCTTCAGGATTTTTGCCTGTTTTTTTGGAAAGCCAGATAACAAATGCCTGGGCAATTCTGTTGCAGATATGCGGTGTTAGATTAACGCTTTCTCCTTCAACACCTTCTAAAGCAACCCCTCTGATATCGCTGCCATTTTGCAGTTTCATTATCTGTGTACTATCCATAATATCCTCCATAACAATTTTGTAATGATAAAGATATTATACAGCTATAAAATGTTCTGTGCTAGTTTGAGAATGCAGGTTTGTTAACAATCCCTTATCGCGGATTTGATTATTTGGGTTATTTGAATTTTGCGACAATGCAGCAGATTAAAAATGCCAGCAAATCTGCGGCTACAATCGTAGAACCTACCGGGGTTTCAATCAAAATAGAAGCTAGAATTCCGAAAATTGCGCAGAAAACAGAAAGAATTGCAGAAAAGACAATTACGGATTTAAAATTCTTAAAAATGCGCATGGAAGAAAGCGCCGGAAAAATTATCAAGGCAGAAATCAGTAAAGAACCTACCAGATTCATCGCAAGAACGATTACCACGGCAATTATAACTGCAATCAAAAGATTATAGTTATTTGCTTTTATACCGGTTGCGCGTGCAAAATTTTCATCAAAAGTTACCGTAAATATTTTATGGTAAAACAATATAAAAACGGCAATTACTATGACAGAAAGAATAATGCAAAGGAAAACATCTGTTTTGGTAAGCGTAAGAATTGAAGTTGAACCAAAAAGAGTTGTACACACATCGCCGGAAATATTTGCAGAAGCAGAAAAAGCATTCACCAGAAGATAGCCTAAAGCCAACGCAGAAACAGAAATAAGAGCAATAGCTGCATCTCCTTTTATTTTTGCATTCTGCCCGGTACGCAGCAAAAGAATTGCGCAAATTACTGTTACAGGCAAAATCAGTATCATATTATTAGAAAGTTTTAAAATTGTTGCAATTGAAAGGGCGCCAAAAGCAACATGTGAAAGTCCGTCGCCGATAAATGAAAATCGTTTTAAAACCAGCGTAACGCCGAGTAAAGAAGAACACAAAGCAATTAAAACTCCGCAAATCATTGCGTAGCGTACAAATGGAAAAGTAAAATACAGACCTAAGGTTTGAATGGATTCTATCATCGTTTTCCTTCCAGCTTGCTTTGCAAATCGTAAAGTTTGCCTAATTCGCTTTTTAAAAATTCTGTAGTAGTTCCAAAGAAACTGTTTTCAGAAACATGCAGAATATGGGAAGCATATTTTAAAGTTGAATGGATGTCGTGAGAAATCATTATAATAGTAAGGCCTTCTTCGTTAAGCTTTTTTATAATGTCGTACAATTCCTGGACAGCTTTTGAATCCAGTCCTGTAACAGGTTCATCAAGAAATAAAACTTTACCTGCAGCGCATAAGGCTCTTGCAAGAAGGACTCTCTGCTGCTGACCGCCTGAAAGTTCCCGGTAACATGCATTTTTCAGATGAGCAATTCCCATTCGCTCAAGATTGAATTGAGCCAGAGCTTTTTCTTCTTTCGTATAAAACGGACGGAACCTGCTGTGGTTGAGGCAGCCAGACCAGACTATTTCTTTTACAGATGCAGGAAAATCCCTTTGAATTATAGTTTGCTGCGGAAGATAGCCTATTTCGCCTTTGCCAAAACCGTCTTTGAAAATAATTTCTCCCTTAAGAGGCGGAATCAAACGCAGAAGGGTTTTTACTAATGTACTTTTACCGGAGCCGTTTTCTCCAACAATACACAGATAATCCCCGGAACTTACAGAAAAGTTCATGTTTTCTACGATTGTTTTTCCTTCGTAGCCGAGACAAAGATTTTTACAGATTAATTGAATTGTTTTATTCACAGTCAATTTGCAAATTATATGCAAATTCTTATCTGTGTCAATCTGACACTTAAATATCAATTTTTAGGAAATTTTAAGAATTACGTTATAGTACAAATAAATTGGCTTTTTTAATGTCTAAATCATCTAAGGAGACTGACTTGAAAAAATTACTTTTAGTTTTTTTGGTTTTCAGTGTTTCTGCACTATTTGCTTTTTCACAAAGCGTTGATATAAGCGGAAATCTTACTATGCAGGCAGGCTATGGTCTGCCAAATACTCATGATAATAAGGGGCGTGCACTTTTAGGAAACACAATTCTGGAAACAAAATTAAGCTCTGTAATGGATGAAAGTCTAGTTTATGTTGACTCTTTTTTTGTTTATGATTCGCTGAATAGTCAATCTGCCAACAGTGCTGAAGGTGTTGTAAATAAGGAAAACTCTTTTGCATTGAAGCTTAAGGAAGCCTATTTTGATTATTCATCCATCTGGTGGTCACTTCGGGCAGGGAGACAGATTGCAGCCTGGGGAAAAGCAGATGATATTCAGATTACAGATATCCTTTGCCCGCAGGATACTACCAGTGTAATAGCAGCCGACTATAGCGAAAACCGTATGGGAATTGATGCCCTTCGCCTTTCTTTAACAGGAACGCAAGTTCAGGCAGATGCCTACTGGATTCCTTTTTTTACGCCGGCAACGCTTCCTTTTGCGAAAAAAAATCCACTTCACGATTATGTTTTTCCGGAATCTGTTGATGGAATTTCAATTACTGAGCCCGAAGGTATAAGTGATTTTGAACTTCCTGAAAAAAAGCTATACAACAGTGAGTTTGCCTTACGCTTAAGTGCATATTTTTCTATTATGGACGTTTCTTTATATGGTTTTTATGGCTGGGATGATAATCCGTTCATTGCCTACACAGCAACTTCGACCACAGAAATTACTGTAACTGGCGAATATAAACGGCTTTGCATGATTGGTACAGACGCTGCAATTCCATACGGAGATTTTGTATTCCGCTTTGAAGTTGCATTTTTCCCGAACAGGTACCTGCAGACAAATAATGAATATCAGACAGCTTTACAGGAAGCAGGCGAAGAATTTGACAGTGCCAAAAAACATCATCAGGTTCTTGGCCTTGCCGGTTTAGACTGGGATGCTGGTAGTGGATTTACCTTTACTGCTCAATATGTAGCTGACTATGTATGCGGAAGCAAAGATAGCATTGATGAACTTAGCCGTAAAAGATTACAGCAGCAGGCAACACTCAGCTTAGACAAAACTCTTCTTAACGAAACTCTTACCCTTTCAGCTTCTGGGGCACTCGATTTAAAAGACTATTCATCTTTTTCAGAAGTGTCGGCTGAATACAGTTTAAGTGATTCAATAAAGCTAAGCGTTATCGGAGATTTCTTCCTTGAAGGTCCTGATGATAAAGCAGGAATGTTTGGCGAATACCACGATTTGTGTGCCGTTACTATTAAAGGGAAAATTTCGTTCTAAATACGCAGATTTATTATAAGTTGATTTAACAGGGGTTGCTGTTTTTTTGGCTTCGCCCTGTTTTCGGTTCTTCTTTTAATCATCTTTATTGTTTTTATAGGAGCAGACATGAATATATCTACAATAAACAGTTTCTTCAAAAAACTTGGAGAAGCTCAAATCAAACACCGCTGGCTTATTCTTGCAGCATTTATAGTGGTAACGCTTGTATGTTGTGCAGGTCTTTCAAAGTTCAGAATTGTAAATGGCTCTGAAGGCTGGTACGGCGAAGGCGATAAACTTCAGCAGGATAAAAACCGGTATGAAGCAACTTTTGGAAACAGAGACACTGCTGCTGTTTTATTAGTAGCAGATGACGTTTTTACAGAAGAAATTCTTACAGTAATTGACCGTCTCGGTCAGCGAATGCTAAACGAAATTCCTTTTGCAGATAAAATAACATCTCTTACCGACGTTGAAATTCCTTTAGGAAACGAAGACGGTTTTGAAGTTATAAAACCTTATGCAAATGGAATTCCTTCTGATCCTACAGAATTAAAGGCAAAGCGTGATTTTGTTTTGCGCGGAACGGAAAAAACAAGTGCCTATATTAATACTCTTGTAAGTGAAGACGGCAAAGAAACCTGGATAACCCTTTCCCTTTTGCCTTATGAAAATACTGATGACGATTCTCTTGAGGTTGGCTATGCATTTACAGAAATACTAAACAGCGATGAATTTAAAAGCGACTCCTATAAATTATATGGCTGTGGACAGGCCTACATGGATGTTCAGGAAGAAATTTATGAATATCCTGATTCTGTCCTGCGTATTTTGCTGGGCTTTATAGTTATGCTGGTTTTCCTTGCAGTTACAGTTCGTTCTGTGGCTGGAGTAATAATTCCATCGCTGGCAACTATAGGTGCTATTGCCAGCGTTCTTGGCGGAATGGCATGCTTTGGCGTAAAAGCAGATTTAGCCCTTATTACTC
>JAEEGK010020343.1_pt1 | contig 14128 bp, 10 predicted proteins | sample 8958771 | NCBI WGS metagenome assembly JAEEGK01 (sample SAMN16246547, study PRJNA631951) | gut metagenome | biome: gut microbiome; feature: rumen; material: SC-attached | host: Bos | place: Iran: Karaj | collected 2018-10
TTGATTCTTGAATCTTTATCGGGTTCATAATTAATATCCAACAACATAATAAGGCGAAAATTAAATAATAACTCTTCCTGCGAGTAGATAACACGATCACCCATAACATTCTGATTATATACTTGACCCGTTTCAGGATTTTTTTCATCATCTAAGTCCGCTAAACGACCATATAAGAAACCTATAATGGGTGCATTTGCATATACATCCACATTTCTTTCAAATAATTTAGCCTTACTAACATTGTCAAAGGTGGCAGTAAGCTTATCAACTCTTAAAGCGTGTCTTCCTCTAAATCTATATTGCTTATCAAACATTACTTTTACCTCCTATGCCAAAACAGTTTCAAATTCATTTAATTTCTCGAAACGATGTCTACTACCTATCATATCACCCATGTAATCTTCAGCCAAATCACCATCAGTATCCTTAATAAAAATAATAACCTGCTCAGCTGTTTTAGGTAGTGCTTCACAAACTGTCTTTATTCTTCTTTTATCAAAAGCAGATAAAGGTGCATCCATAACAAGTGGATATGGTTCAGATGAAAGAAGTTTACTTTCATCGTCCGAAGCATTTCTGTTCTCTTTGGCTAACTTAATTATTCCAGTAATAAAAGCAAATATAACCGAAATACTTTGAGCAGTCGATGTTTCAACATCTCCTTCAAATTCATCTGCATAAACTGAAATATGATACTTTTCATCGATAGTTAGATATAACCCACCCTCATATATCTGTTTAAAAATATCATTTATAGTATTCTGTAGTTTATTACGTATTTTATTTTCGCTATTTGAATATACTTCTAATAAATCGGAATAGATTCTTTCAGCATATGTTTTATATATCTCTATTTTCCTATTCCTATCATCTAAAAGAGTTAAATTCCTGCGCTCAGCATCGGCTCGATCACGTTCTTTTGTGTAGCCTCCAATTTCCCTATCACATTTACTTTTTTCCGATTCACTATTTCTCAGTATTTCATCACATAATTGTATTTCCGAATTTATCGCTCTTACTTTTTCTCTTACATCTCCACCACTTAGTTTTTTATCAATACTCAGAATATCATCTTTCTTCTCAGCTATATCATCATCTTGGGAACTAATTACAGCAAGATTTTCCCGCGTTTGAATAACTATATCATCTAAACTGCCTGCCCTTCTACGAGCTTCTTTCTTAAAATCCGATATTGTTGTGCTTATCGATTGTGGAGGAAGATAGTTAATTAATTCCATAACTTTATTATATGGAACTGAACCTTCATCAAGATGCGTTCCGCATATGCACATCTTTTGCTTAATCAAATATTCTATTGTTTTAGTGTGCATAAAAGGAATATCTTTTCCTGTAAAATCTTCCTGTGCCAAAAAAGAAAGTGCTCTTTGCATAAGTGACAAAGAAAAGAAGGAACTCATTGACGAATTAAAATCTTTGCATATTGCTTTGTATACATTTGACCTTGCAGCTTGAGCGTTTTTAATCTGTTTTTGTAATTTTTCCTTTTCTTCTTGCAACTCCTCTCCTTCAGCATACTGTTTTATTTCTTCAGTTTTTTCAGCTTTACGTTGCTTTGCGGATTCTATCTGTGCATCGAGTTGCTCTAATCTAGCTTCTAACTTAGCTATTTCACTATTACATCTATCTATTGTATCTGTATATTCTGAAATCTTACTATTACTCCTCGAATCATAGCTAGCATCATAACTTCCAATAACACCATTTTTACTTCTGGGGTTAAAATGATTTATGGCACTTATAAAACCATTTAATCCTAATAGTCCTTTAACCGCTTCAGCAAAATCTGTTGACTTTTTACCAGATGAGATATCTTTACTCATTTTTTCTATACGTTCACCATCAAAGAAAAAATATTTTGAAAGTTCCTTCGGTAATATTCCTTTTACTTCAGCCTCACATTGAGTCTTTTTTACATAATTTGTATTTCCGTCAGCATCTTTATATTTAATATTAAAAATAGTATTATCACTTTTTATGTTATTATTATAATCTTTCCGATATGTTTGCTCTCTGATTAAAGTATACTCAACTTCTCCATGTCGAAGTGATAATGCAACTTCAACCTTTTCATCACGTCCCGGCACCATCTGAGTAGCCACGATTTTATTTAAAATGGTTTTATCCGAAAATTCAGTTTCTCCATACATACACCAGAAAAAAGCTTGAGCAAATGTTGTTTTTCCAGTTCCATTATCTCCAATAATTATAGTTACATTTTTCCCATTCTCACCTTTTGCAAACACGATAGATTCATCACGAAACTGACGAAAATTATGCAATGTTATTGATTCAAGCAGCATTGTACTTCCTCCTCTATCTTACTTTTAATCCAGCTAACCATTTGTTGATCAGTTTTCTCTTTAGTTTTAAGGTTTATGTTTTCTCGAATTATTATATTCTTCTTTAATCTCTCAACAATTCTATCATCAATTACAATTTCCGAATTATTCATTGTCATTTTCTCCTTTTAATTCTTCTTCTGATAAATGATAAGCTTCTTCAATTTCCCAAATCAACTTATTTGCTTGCATAGAGTTTTCTGCTAATCTTCCAAATTCCTTAATTCTAGTCAGTTCATTTTTGACGAGTGACCTATCTCTTTGCGCCTGTTCAAGAGTCAATGAAGAAACTGTATTTAAAGGTCTTGGTAAAGTAACAAAATCAAATATTTCCGCAACATCTTTGTTCTTTGCTTTTCTAAGGACTCGACCTCTTCTTTGAATATATTCCTTAGGATTAGTAGTGCTAGCAAGTATAAATGCTGTTTTTATTCCAGGAATATTAACACCTTCATCCAAACACTTAATTGCCACTATTGCTTGTAATCTATCGCCACGTTGAAATTGTTCCTTTATAATGGTTCGTGTTTCTATATTTTCTTGAGCTGTAAACCTTGCAACTTCCATTCCTAAATCATTGCCAAGTATTCTGGTTACAGCTTCAATTTGACGTATCTCATTTTCATCTATATCATAGATATCAGCATCTTCATCCAAAACATTTGTTGCCCCACAATATACAAGAATATTATTATCTTTAATATATGGCTTTATTTCTTCTCGTAATGCTTCTAGTTTTTCTTGAGCTCCTGCTACAATCCTAGCCCTATTTAATGCAAGTATTTCTCCACGCTTATTTAGTTTATATTTTCCGTTTTTATCGATAATTAAACACTTAGACATTTCATAGGATAGTAGTTCATATTCACTAAGCTCTTCTTCATTTAGATATACTAAAACCGGATAGTAATTATATCTAGAAAGTTTATCTTCTTTTATTGCCCGTTCTAAAGGGTACTCTATACATTTCTTGCCAAAAAATTTATATAGTACTTCAGTACCTTCTTCATCTCTATGGCGATCTAATGTTGCAGAAAGAGCCAGCCGATAAGTAAATCTATCATCTAATAGTTTTGCATAGCTTCTAGCTCCAAAATTATGGGCTTCATCTACTACCAAAAGGATAGGACTTTTTATGTTGTTAATCTGCTCCTGAACATACAAACTCGCAAATGTCTTATTTGTGCAAATAAAGCAAAAGAATTTCTTATCAACTCGTATTCTCTGATCAAGAATCGCTTTAGACAATCTTTTTTTCCAGTCTTTCTGAGAGGAATTGCTATATCCAATAATAGGTTTAATGCTAAATCTAACAATATCCTCTACCCATTGTTCAACTAAATGTTGATATGGACAGACAATTATTACCGCAAGATTATCTTCAAGATCTTCTGACAGTTTTGCAACAGCTCCTAATCCAGTGAATGTTTTTCCAGTTCCTGTTGCCATGTCAAAAATGCCTCTATAATTCTCTCCTACCCAAACAGATATTGCTTCCTCTTGATATGAATGCAGTGATATATCATCTGGTATTCTAGCTCCCTGCCTATTATTGTTATTATTTGCATGTAGTTTTTGATAATATGTCATAAGGCGCCGGAACTGCTCCTCATCCAATCCATAATTAGGCGGTGATTTTCTATATTGTTCTATTAGAATTTCAGAAATTGCAGGAAATTCCCGAACTTTAATATTGGGTTCGCAATCATTCCAAATAGAATGAAAAGCACTAGTTTTCAACTTAACTCTCTCCAAGTCCGATTCACCTATCCAGTTGCAAAAAACATCAATAGTTTCGTAATTTATAGCCATAGCTGTCAATGATTCATTCATCGAACCTGAAAAAGCTACTATATTTCCATCTTCATCCTCAATCAGCCCCATTTTCTCGTGATACATACCAATACCGTTTTTATCTTCTGTATAGGCTATTTTGATATCCATTAGTCCATCTGCAATTAAGGATGCTAGAAGATTAAGTCTTTGCATAGAATAATAATCATGTTGTTCGTTTAAAAGTGATCTTCTTAACGCCCCTTCAATCACAATTTCTCTTTCAGCATACCCATTTTTTATTGCTTCTAAATCCTCATGGGAAAGATATGGCGAGGCAACAATCTGGATTTTCCCTCCTCTTTCCGCCATTGCTCCTATTCCCTTAGATATCTCAACAAGTGCCGTGGATGAAAAAAAACCAACTGCTCTTTTATATGAACATGCTTCTTTTAACAAAGGAATATAAAAGTCCTGAACAACGTTATCTACTAATGATCGATATTCATTTTTTAAAATACAATCTTTTAATGACATATCTGCTCCTATAAACTATATAATGCATTAATTAACTTATTAATATCATCTATTGTATTAAAAAAGCCCAATCCTATCCGCACAGTTCCATTATAACCATTATCATTAATATATTTATGAATAAGAGGCGCGCAATGGTATCCTGTACGTACTGCTATATCGAATTCCTCATCAAGTATCTTACCTATTTCATCTGATGAATATCCATCACTAACAAATGAAATAATCCCCAACTGCTCTTTTGTTCTGCCAATAATGTTGATTCCTGGTACATCCTCAAGGGCGCTTATTGCATATTCAGTTATTTCTTTTATCTTTCTGTAATGCTCGTCTTGATTTATCATTTCTAGAGCCGCATAGAGACCTTTTACGGCCACGATGTTGCAACTGCCTGCCTCATATCTTTCCGGAGCATTCTGAGGCATTTCAGGACTCAGGGAATGACTTCCCGTGCCACCGGCGAATGTCTGTTTCAGTTCCATTTTCTTTTTCATAACAAATCCAGCTATACCAAAAGGACCATACAACGTCTTATGTCCTGCGAAGCAAAGAATGTCCGCCTTAAGCTCCCTGACATCCATCTTTATAAGCCCGGCGGCCTGAGCTGCGTCGGTGATTGTTACCGCATCATACTTCTTCGCACTCTGAAATATATCTCCTATTGGTAGCACATATCCAGTAACATTGCTGACTGCTGTGGACACTACCACAGAAGGGTGGCTCTGGGCAAATTCAAACTCCAGCCTGCCAAGGTCTATCTCAAGACTTTTCGTGAGCGGCATCTCCTTAACCGTGAACCCTGCTTCTTTCTGGAGCATATGAAGCGTACGGACGACTGCATTATGCTCATAGGGCGATATATAGACTATGCTGCTTTCTTTCAGTCCGAGCCCAGCAAGAACAATGTTCAGGGCCTGGGTCACTGAAGAGGTGAGCACCACATCAGCTATTCCTTCAGCATTGAACAGCTTAAGCAGGGCGTCCCTTGTATCATCAATGACCTTTACGGCTTTCTGAGCAGCCTTATAAGAACCCCTGCCGGCATTCACTGCATAATTGCGTAAAATGTCGTCCATTTCCTTATACACACATTCGGGCTTAGGGAATGTGGTAGCCGCATTGTCAAGATAGGTCATAGTCTATCACCTCATTATCTTCTTTATGGCATCCATGAGGATACCCATCTTCTCGTCTGAATCCACCGCACTTCCGTATTCCTCAAGTAGGTCGGCGAGCTGGTTCTGGAGGAACGAGCCGTTTGACGAGATATTCTCAGGATCATAACTGAAATGCTTTTCTTCCTTTTCACCAGCGGGAGTCTCAAGCAGGATCGAATACGAGCTGCCAGAGGTTTCACTGCTCTTTTCCTCTATCTCTCCGAGGATGGCTTCGAGCCATATCCGGAAATCGTATATGGAGCTGTCGTTCCAGTCCTCGATGAAGGTCCCGGTCACGTTCTTGGCGATGTCCTTTATGATGACTTCAGGATCCGTGAAATCAAACCCTTTTACGTAATCCATGAACCCTGTCGTGGTCGTGCTGTATATCCTGTTCCTCGCACCTTCGGGAAGGCGGCCGTACCAGGATTTGAGGCTCTGCTTGAGGTCGCTTCCGGCATCGAGTGAAAGTTCTTCCAGCAATGTCTTGACAGCAGCTTCCTTTATCTCGTGTATATGCCTGTCTATCGCAAGCTTTATACCTTCCACTTTCTTATAGGTCTTCTCAAGATCCTCAGTCTTCATCATCTTCGGGAGCTTATCAAGGATTATCTCCCTGGGGTTTATGTAAGCGGTCTGGAATATCTTCCTGAACGCAGCTATATCCTTCATCTGCTTGTCATCAGAATCATTGTAAGTTACTGACGACTGCGGGAGCGAGCGGTACCAACTCTGCATCATGCAGGTAAGTTTCGCAAGCCTGTTGCGCTTATCTATGTCAGCACAGTAGATGCTGTATTCATCGAACAGGTGCTCAAGCTTAGAGATGTATTCAAGCTTGGCAACCGTCTCGGGTTCGGTATAAATGAAATATTCAGAAGGTGAATCCACGATGTTGCTTATGATGTTCTCGTTGATCGACACTTCCTTACCGTTGAAGTAGATGACCGGTATCTCACCGAGCGCTATGAGGTGCTTTGCGAGCAAGATAGGGAGAACTCCCTTCCTTACTCCATACGGAGGCTTTACAAGCACATCTATCACATCACTGAAAGGTATCCTGCTGTCAATAGAGTTCTTCATAAACGATGTGATCTCATCGCTGACAGCCTTGGCTCCCTTATCGTTGCCGGTATTCAATAGCACAGCCCTGCAGATGGTAGATTCTGCACTCGATCCGTTCCTGTATTCCTCTTCAAGGTCCTTGCCTTCGAGGATGTCACGTATGATAGTGTTCCTTGCCTTTACCATCTGCGATGACGGATTGTGGCGGTTTATCATCTCATGGTTGAACACAGGTGAAGTGCTATACTCGCTGTCACATATATCCGAAACTATACGGTTTATGCCGTAAGTCCCTGCCTTTATCTTGCCCTCGCATCCATACAACTCAAGTTCCTTAAAGAACATATCCTTTATTATCCCGTTGAGTACTGCGGAGTGTTCCTCCTCCAAATCCTTTAACTCTTTCAGGAGCACAGGGTTATCATTAAGGAACTTGACGTCTTTTTCAAGATACCTTACACCGAGAAGGTACTTGACCTCGCTGACATAATCGGTGCTGTTTGTGGCGGGCAGGGCTATTATGATACATCTGTCGCCAAGCTCTTTCATATGCTTCTTGAGTGCAGCCCTGTTCAGACCATCTTCGGGAAGTATAAGGAGCACGGCTCCGTCAGGCTCGTTGTCCCACTCAAAGTAATCCGCTGACGTAAGTGCAAGAAAGCTTTCCTGGGTCATGAATTTGTAGTCGAAATACCTCGTGATGCACCTTTCGCTGTTATGCTTCTTGGGAAGTTCGTATTTCTGCGACATAACATCATACATCACAGAACAGCAGTCAGGCTTCGCATAATGCTTCTCGATGCAGTCGGATATGGCTATCTCTACATCCACTCCGATGTTATTCTTGAACTCATAGGCATTGTTATAGGCTTTGTATTCTATCAGTGACTTCTCCACGAGCCTTTCCAAAGCAGCCTTAAAGTCATCTTCATCGGCTGCGCATGCAAGCCTCATTATCTTATCCGAAGCAGGAAGGTCATCCGGCCTGTTGACCATCTTGATGATGGACATTGCCTTGACTATGTCCTTTTCAGCATCATCTTCGGTCTTAGAGATGGCATAATCCGCCTTGAGCCATTCATGGTGTATCGAGCTGTCGCTTTCTTCCCTGAACAGCGGTATAAAGTAATCATATATGCTGCCGGCAGAAACAAGCCCCGCATTCTCTGAACTGGCAATAATGGACGCCAATCCGTTGGAAGTCTCATCGGTGAGGTATGTGAAGATAGTCCTCTCATTCTGGGCTATCTTTTCACTGAGGCTTAGCAGGAGCATAGCTCCTACGGGTGTAAGAGGGAACACGCCTTTTGCCACAATCGACCAGTATTCGTCCTCATTAAACAACGACTGAAAATCCGGGAGACGGTATGCCTCATCACCTATTTCTTTATATAAAGCTGAATTCTTAGCCCAGCTATCGAACTTATTTGTTTTCTGGAGCGCATCCGCAATGAGTTCGTAGTTGTTCTGTGATGATGTAATGAAATATAGCTCGGTAAGCCTGCCTTCAATAGCCTCGAAGGTGTTTATCACTGACTTCGGAAGCCTGTCCCCGTATGAACGTATGGCTTTATGGGTAACAAGCGTGAGGTGTATCTGCTCATCCTTTGACTTGCTGCATACTTCGCAGACATCCTGAAGGACACCCATATCAGCAGCAAACCCAGCCTCATCATGTCCTTCTATATATTTGGAGAATTCATCAAAGATGATGTAGATGCCACGGTATCCGTGCTTCTCGCAGAGTTTCCTGTTAACAGTCATTAGGACAGCTTTTATATCCTCATCCACTACAGGATTGAACACGCTTCCGTTGGTGACACTGGGAAATATCTCCCTGAACCTTTCAAGAGCTTTCTCATCATTGCCCGATAAGGTATCCTTGAACTCACCTACATCGCTGCCGAGCTTATCTGCGAAAGCTGAATACGCCTCGGGATAGTCTTTCTCCCATGATGATATGGTGCGGATGGCTTCTGAATAATAGCTGGCTGGCACAACATCGGTTATTCCTTCCCTGATAAGAGCCTGCTGGAGCGACCTGAGCAGTATGCTGTATAGTGAGCTGTTAGAGGGGTTTATGATGACAGGAAGGAACTTCCCTTTGGCCTTCGTGGCACTCTTGATCTTGTCCACGGTCTCAGGGCTGATCCTGCCTATACGGTCTATGAGTTCCTTAACCTCGGGAGCTTCCGAGCGTGACAATAAAGCCATCAGCACCAGAAGTAGATGGCTTTTTCCTTTTCCATAAGGGCCTACAAGTATCGTAGCCCTGTTCCTTGCCTGTATCGTAACATTGTCAAGGAAATGCTCAAGTATCTTGAGGGCTGACCTTGTAGGTATATAATAGCTGACCTTCGACGGATCTTCGAGGTCGAGCGATAAGTTTATCGACTTTTCAAACCTGCTGTCTACTTTTATGAGTTCAGATAAGTTCATATGTCTATTCATGCTCCTTTGTAGTAGCTTTTGAGGATGTCTGTTTTCTTCAGCTTCTTCTCGGCGTAAACCGTGTCAAGGCCGCAAGTCCTGTTTATGGTGATGTACTTCTTCGCCTGGAGGGAGTCGAGATAGTCGTTTATCGAGACCCTGTTAAGGTTCAGCAGCCTACCGGGCATATTCTTTCCCTCTGCGATCGTATCGATGGGTATGCTGCCATTCTCATTAAGAGTATCAGCCATTATATAAAGGACAAGATAAGGCGAAACGGAATCCATCGCCGGGCGTGACTTCTCATACAGCCCGTTCTTTAAGCGTATCAGCCCGAGTTCCGAGAAGGGGCTTCCCTTTTTCTCCTCCGGGTCATCATTCTCCTGCGCAGGAGCATACATCGATATTATGGCAGAGCAGTCATCCTTGATGCTGCGCTCAGGTATGTTCTCAGGTATCACATCGCTAAGGGCATGCGTCATGACTTTTATAAGGTCTTCCCTTGAAAAGCTGCTGACGGCAGTGTTATTGAAGAACACGCTCCAGCTTGTCGCAAGCTCAAAGTTCGAGGCAATCTCGGAATGTACTATCCACAGCGAGAAGATATCCTCGAAATAAGGATCCTTGTTCGCCAGCATCTCGCCGATATCCGTGAGCTTGGCCCCGTTAGTGGAGTTCTCCGTCATAAGGCGTGCTGCCTTGAGCCAGTACCTTATAGCTTTCGCCATGTTAGTTCCGACCCCGATAGCATCAGCCCCACTGTTTTCCTGAAACACCTTTGGGTTCTCCATGACAGCATTTATCCCTTTTGAAAGCCATCCGTCCCTCAGTATGAAGGACTCGTGGCCACGTATCCTGTACTGTATTTTTTCCATCAGTTTATCCTCTCTTGATACACATTACTTTCCTCATATAGCATCCACCATCAAAATGGTTGATGCAATGCCCGCAGCGGGCACATCTGTCATCCATTACCTTATATGAAACCAAGCCGTTATGGTCGGCCACGATGCTTATGGCGGACAGCTTGCATATGCTCTCGCACGCAAGGCAGCCCATGCACATCTGGTATTTGGTTATCTGGCACTTGACCTTGTCCTCAACACTCTTTATGTTATTGCATCCGCCTGCCGTCTTATCAAGGATGCTCACCTTAAGCGAAGTGGTTCCTTTCTTGCCCTGGAGCTTGAGCAGGAACTTGCCGTTCCTGTCGCAGACGTAGACCTCACCAAGCCTTTCGTTCCCAAGGTCCTTGTTCAGGAAGCCGAACGGCTTGAACATCTCATAAAGCTCATCCGATATAGGCCTCTGGAGCTCAAAGTTGATAGTGTTCTCCTGCAGGGCACATGGCTCAAATGCGAGCACGGATGTCTGGGCGTATTCCATGCCGTTCCCACCCTGCCTTGCCTTCCAGGATCCGCTGTCCACATATACCTCAGGATCAGGCTTCCCGATCTTTTTTGCAAATTCGATAAGGAATGAATGGAACTTCTCATACTGCTCCGGCATATATACGCTGGACAGGAATCCTGACCAGGTACTGTTGTTAGGGCAGCACCAGCAGCCGACCCTTGTATATCCCAGCCTGTATGCGTTATTGAAATCCGTTCCAGACGTGAGAAGGTAGAGCCAGATATCATAGTCAAGCCAGTCTATAATCGGTGATACCGTCCTCTGTTTCGTTATCTTGGGGCTGTCTGATTCCTTCTCATACTTGCTCCTCGAAGTCGATTCATTACGCCGGATGCCGTAGAACGTGAGTACCTTATGGTTGTTCTTAAACAGGGATGTTATCTTACGCTGAATGGCACCGGTCTTAAAGATGGTACAGCACCAGCGCATGACCCTGCTTGGAGGGCCGAGTTTCTCGCAGAGCTCGTAGAAGTCTTTATCCTTATTCTTCGCAGTGATAAGCAGGGTTCCCTTGTGCTCCTTCTTGAACCTTTCTACATAATTATGCGATTCCGGGAACTCAAGCGTGGTATCGCCATACAGGTGGAGTATCTTCTCCGTGCCGAGGGCACGCATGACAAGGTCTGAGACCACCGTCGAGTCCTTGCCACCGGAGAAGCTTACGAACATCTCGGTCGGGCTATAGCTCTGAGCTTGCTCCCTTATATAATCCGTAGCATCGCTGACCAGGAAGTCATAACGCTTCCTGTTCGCTGTTATGAACTTATTTATAAAATGATCAAAAGTCTCATAGGTATTTTCTTCCCTAAACTGTTCAAGCTTGCTGCGTATCGCATCGATGTCAGCGCCTTCATAGTTCGCTTTCGCAAAAGGAATCCTCGTTCCGTCAATGATGTAGCTGTTGGCGGAGGTGTACCATACCGAAGACTTGGCATACTGCATCGGCTCTGCGGTGAGTATCTCCATCAGCAGTCGTTCTTCAGGGAAGACCGGCCTGATGTCGGTACCTATCACCTTGCCTTTAGTCCCGCAGACAGGGCAGACATCCTCAAACACGGGCACGTTGCAGGTAGAGCACCAGAATATTTTGCTGCTTTCAAGCTCAGTACGCTCCCCGCAGTGCGGGCATTTTGAGGATTCGGAAGGTATATTACATTTTTTGCATATATACTTGATCATATGAATATCCTTAATTGTCACAGAGTTATCTATTTTAATTCGTCTTGAAAATTATACTACACTTTTCACTACTTTTCAACCCCCTTAATTATTAAACAACTATAAACGCAAAAGATCTGAACAAACGAAAAACGACCGGTTGGGGTCGTTATCTAGGGATGGTTATTTAAGGGTACCGGGCCGGCGCATAGAAAGCGCACGGCCCGTCTGGGAGCGTCCTGATCTCTCAGGACATGATTATTATGATCCATGAGAGTAATATTTTCAAGTATTTATTCCTGCAGAAAAGTATCAAAAAGAAGACAGCCGAGAAAATAAAGGGTACACACAGAGAAAAGCCTTTGGGAGAGCGAATATCAGTTACTCATTCCGAAAAACAGTATCCTTTATTGTTTAAATATATATGTGTTATTTTTGTATTTTTTCAATTTGGATATATCAAACAAAACTTCACATTCTGGAAAAGCACCCATTGAGGGTAGTCCACATGTGGGAAGTATTTTAGATCCGGCTGGAATAAGGACGGTATAAAGATTGTTACTTTGGGTGAAGGTCAAAGCAAATTTTTTCAGAAAACTATGGGCCAAAAAGGGTCTGGTTTGATCCTTGTAATAATATTTATCATCTCCTCGAAATAGCATAATATCGTAGGGGGTTTCTGGAATGTTGTATAGTACGTCTCTTATGCATTCAAATACAGTGTTATCATAGGAGTTATCCGAACTCCTGCCTGTAGAATGTGTTGATAAAATGAGCGAGATTTGTCTTTGACTAAGGTATTGTCTAAAAAAATCGGTATAATAATCATTGAGAAAGGCTTTTACGTCGCTTTCATCAATAAATTCTTTAAAATGGTTAATGTCTACTATACGTTTGAACATGAGCTTTGTCCTTTCACTATACGATGATGGTTCATATGTGCAAAAAAGAAAGTTATAAATATTGTACTCTGCCACTAATTAGCTAGTTGAAGACGACATTCAGAGCGGATCAACAACTGTTTCATAGGGGTCATGTGATTAAGAAGCAATACTTCCGGTAGTGCGACTTTAACACGTTCTTTTAGTTTATCGTAGGAGTCAGACTCCAACACAAACCCGGGAACGGTATCACATGTTGCCACCCAAACAGAAGCTTCCTCATCCCAAAGAAATCTAACTTCGTATTCCATATGCGAACCTTTCATGTCATCTCTCATTTCTCAGATATTAATCAGAGAAATGATGCACCGTTCTCTGATGGGCTCAAGAGAACGAGTAAGTGGTATGTATCAGCTGTGCACCTGCCTGTCATCTTTCCTATACTCTTTTCTTATAGCAAATAGGGCATGGAAGAAAGAATGAATCCGAAAGAAAGTGCACTGTTACTAAGACTGATTATATCAAATGAGACATAATATTCAAATGTGAAAAAGGCTCTCCACAGAGGAAAGCCTTTAAAGGGGTGTCGTCAACTTGCCCATTCGGAATATCTGGTGTTTCCGTATTTGTCGGAATAGAAATCCTTGAGCTTCAGACCGCGCCTTAAGCAGATGTTGTCTACTCTTGAGTCATGTTGTGTGAAATCGGTATGGTTAAGCCCGTAATACTCCAGAAGTTCCTTTGCGCAGCCGTCTTCTTCAATGGTCCAAAGATATTCTGCAAGATCAACCAACATAGGATCGTCCGAATCCGGACCCCAACATTCCTGTGTCAGGAAAGACAAGGCAGCTTCTTCTCCTATGCGTCTCACAATCTTTGTAGAAGAAACGTTGCTGCCACCATAAGGCCAAAAGATTTCTACATCTGTTGTTTCCTCGCCTTGGGGCAGATGATCTACGCCAAGATTGTACTTGGTGAACTCTTTTTGGATCTGCTCGTCCGTGAAAAGCCACACATGATCGTGTCCGTGACAGCTCTGAACTACACCGTAGTATACTTTTTGATTCTCCATCGTTTTTCTCCTTTGTTGCGAAGTTTTTCGAACGAATCGGAAAGATCAGCTGACGTGCACCTGTTTCTTCTCTCCTTTCCTCGTTCGATGTTTCATGTTTAATATGGTGGAAAATGCATAGATGAAAAACAAAGGATCAAAAGAAAAACAGCAATCTGCAAAAACACAACAGGCCGCCTCAGAGAGACGACCTGCTTTCAACCATTGATAGAGTCCCCTAATTCACTGATCAGCATGTCTGCCCATCCGCCGGCGGATTTATGGGCGAGTGCCGAGTTA
>JAEEGK010020346.1_pt1 | contig 14126 bp, 8 predicted proteins | sample 8958771 | NCBI WGS metagenome assembly JAEEGK01 (sample SAMN16246547, study PRJNA631951) | gut metagenome | biome: gut microbiome; feature: rumen; material: SC-attached | host: Bos | place: Iran: Karaj | collected 2018-10
ATCCCCAATCCCCCAATCCCCATTATAAAAATAAATAATAAATAAAATAAATAATAATAATAATAAAAAAAAAATAATTAAAAAAAAAAAATAAAAAAAAAAAATAAAAAATAATAATAATTAATTAAAAAATCAATAAATGCAGAAAAATAAAATTAATTATATATTAAATAAATATAATGAGCACAAATCCAATTTCAACTCAATTCACATCCAACCCAATAATCATGCAACAAACCCCAATAATGACATTTCAATCTCCAATGGAGCTCCCCCAAAACATGATGGGCAACATAGGCACTCAGCCCCAAATGATGCCTTCAATGATGAACCCAAACAATGAAATAGATCCAAGTAAAATTAAAAAAATATATAACTTTTCTCTAAATATTAATATTTATAGAACGTCACCGAAGATCAAAACACGAACAAGAAGGAAGAATTTATCAATGCGACTGCGGAAAAAGCTATTTAAGTCAACCCGCGTTAAATAATCATAAAAAAACTAAACATCCTGAAACTCTGGAAGGCGTAGAAAAAAGAGGAAGAGGAAGACCCAGAAAATATTTGCCTAATGCGCCTGGTGATTTTGAGTCGAATAAATTTGATACGTTTTTTAATAATGAAAATAGGCAGAAAGGAAGTAATGAAATTAATATTGAAAATGTTATTAAAAATGTTTTTGATTTTATTTATTCCGAAGATAATAAAAAAAAATTCGCTTTGCAACCCAAAGATTTTAATGATATTAGTATATTAAAGAATTTAAAAGAAAATGTGGAAAGTAATACAACTAAAGAAAAAAAAGATAAAACGTGCGATGAAGTTTTTTATGAATATTTACATTATTTTAAAGACAAAACGAATGAAGAATTTTATACATTAATGATTAAATTTATTTTATTATTTAGAGAATGTTTTAATAATAATAAAAATAAAGGAAAAGAAGCAGATCAAAAAGAAAATTCTGCTGCTGTTTTAACACCTGAAGGTTTACCTGAACTTTGTAATGAATTTTATTCAGAATTTATGGAACCAAATAATTTTTTTGGTTTAAATTCTGAAACTGAAAAATCTGAAACTATAGAATTAATTCAACATTTTTGTATTTGGTTGTTTAAAAATGATTATACAAAATCAAAACTTTCTCTTGCTAATAATTAAATATTATTTTAATCATTAATATAAATTTAAAATGAATAAATAAACTTTTTTTGATAATTTATTTTTATTTTTTTTATTTATTTTTTTCTTTGGTTTGATTAATTATTTTTTTAATCATTTTTTTTTAACTAAGTTAATTCATTTTTATAATTATTTTTATAATTATTTTTATTATTATTTTTTTAATTATTTTTTATAATAATAATTATTTTAATAATTATTATTTTATATTAATTATTTACTATTTATTATTAAATTAATAATAAAAAATAATTAATAATTAAAATTAAAATTTTATTTTCGAAATATTAATAATTTCTTTAATTTTTTTAATATTCACTTTATTAATTTTAACCATACTCAATTGACCACAATCTTTAAACATATTACTCACACTAATTTCATTATTAATATAAAAAGAAGAAATATCTAAATTAATTAAACTAAAACATTCATTAAACATATAAATCATATTAATAATATTTTTAGTATTAAAAGAAGATAAATCTAATTTAGTTAAGTTTTTACAACCATTAAACATCCAACCCATATAACAAACATTATTAGTATTAAAAGAGGATAAATCTAATTCATGTAATTTAAAACAACTATAAAACATATAATTCATATCTTTTACATTTTCAGTATTAAATGAAGATAAATTCAATTCAGTTAAATTTTTGCAATTAGAAAACATTTGACTCATATTAGTAACATTTTTGGTATTAAATGAAGATAAATCTAATTTTGATAATCTAATACAATCAGAAAACATAATACTCATATTAGTAACATTAGAAGTATTAAAAGTTGATAAATCTAATTCAGATAATTTATTACAATTATAAAACATTGAACTTGTATCAATAACATTTTTAGTATTAAATGAAGATAAATTTAATTCAGTTAAATTTTTACAATTAAAAAACATTTTACTCATATCAATAACATTTTTAGTATCAAAAGAAGATAAATTTAATTTCGATAATTTATAACAACAATTAAACATTGAATTCATATCAGTAACATTTTTAGTATCAAAAGAAGATAAATCTAATTTTGATAATTTATAACAATTATGAAACATTGAATACATATCAATTACATTTTTAGTATTAAATGAAGAAAAATTTAAATCAGTTAAATTTACACAATTATAAAACATATAATTCATATTTGTAATATTATTAGTATTAAATTTTATAATATCAATTTTATTAATATTTTTACAGTTGTAAAACATTGTTGATGAAGAAATTAATTCTAATTTTGATTTAATTAAAATTTTATATGTTCTAATTTCATTTAATTTTAATTTATAATTAAATTCTATTTGGTTGTTATTTAAATATAATTTTGTATTTTCTTTATTAAAATAATTAAATTCTTTTGATTGAATAATATTATTTTCATAATAATATTCGTCATTTATTTTATTTTTATTAAATTCAAATTTATCATATAAAATATTAATTTCATTTTCTTCTATTTCATTTTTTATTTCTAATTCAATAATAATTTCATAATTTTCTTCATTTTCAATTTGATTGTTTAAATCAAACATTTTTAATAAAAAAAATAATAAAAATTTTATTATTTTTTTTATTAGATTTAATTTTAATTTTTATTTAATTATTAATATTAAATTTAAATTGTATGTTTTTCGAATATCAAATTTTAAATAAATTTTACAAAACAGGAAAATTTAAATTTAATGTTCCATTATTTTATAATTTAAATGAAAAAATAAAACCAAATCTTCAAAATAAAATAAATGAAAAATTAACATTTTTTAATTTAAATAATAAAGAATTTGAAAAAAAAAATTATGGTTTAAATTTATTTGTTAATGAAGATTGTGCAATTTATCATTTTTTTGAAGAAAAAAACACAACTTTTTATTTTAATTATTTAACTAATTTTTATTTTTATAATTTTTTTCATTTTTTTGAAATTGGAAGAAATTTTATTCAAAATGAAATCGAAGATTATAATATAAAATTAGATTACATTAAAAATTTAGAAATTTATTTAATAAATTTACTTTTTTTAAAAGAATTTAATATCGAAAAATTCAACAATGAAATAACAAATAAAATAAACAATTTTTTTCAATTTAATAATTTTTTACTTCCATTTTTTTCATATTTTGACATAATTTTATATTCAATAATAATTTACTCCGAAATTTTTCCTCAAATAACAAACAATAATAATAATAATAATTTAATTTATTTACATAGATACATAAATTACATAACAAAATCATTTAATTTATCCCCCGAAAAAATAATAAATCTTTCCAATTCAAAATCGAAAGAAAATCTTTCATTTTCATACAAATTAACATCCTCAAAAAAATTAATCGAATCCGTATTAAAAAACGACTATGATTCAGTTAATGACCTTCTTAAAAACAAACATTTAAACGTAGAATCTCGCCGAGAAAAAGATTTCAAAACCCTCGCTCATTTAGCATGTTTAAATTCCAACAAAAAAATATTATCTTTACTAATCACATTCGACGTTAATTTAGAATCATTAGACTTCGAAAAAATGACACCATTATACGACGGAATTTATTCCGGAAACACAAATTTCGTAGATTATTTATTAAACACTTTACATCTAAACATCAACCACAAAGAAATTCAAAATCGAACTCCATTTTATTGGTCATGTTGCACAACGAGTTTAGACATGGTTAAATATTTACTAACCAACCACAAAATTGATATCAATTTAACAAGTTCAATGGGGCGCTCCCCCTTAAGTAAAGCATGTTGGAATGGTCGCTCAGACATAGTAGAACTTTTGTGTTCTCAAAAAGGTATAATTTTAGATTCTCCTGATAAAAATAAAAGGTACCCCCTTCACAATGCATGTTGGGGGGAGTTCGGAGGAAGGGAAGGAAAAAAGATGTCGGGGGGGGAGGTTAGTGATTGTCCCAGAGCAACTGAATGTTTAATTAAACATGGGTGCAATATTGAAGTTAGAGATAATGAAGATAATACCCCTTTTATGATTGCAGCCAGTACGAATGGTATAGAAAGTATGAAAATTTTATATAAGTATGGTGCTAAGATTAATAATGTTAATTATAAAGGGGAAAGTGGCATTGTTCAGGCGATTCAATATGGAAATTGGGAAAGTGTGCAAAATTTATTGAGTTTTGATGGGATTGATTTGGAAATTAGAGATAAAAATGGATTTCGAGCTATTGAAAATTGTGTTGTTTTTAAAAGAGTTTTGTGTTTGAAATTGATTTTTGAGTATGAAAAAAAATATTTTAATGAAATTGATGTGTATGAATTATTAATTTTATGTGTTGAATGTGAAAGTTTTTTGTGTTTTGAATATTTATATGAAAAATTTGTGAGTGTTTGTGAAGATGATATGAAAATTTTAAATATAATTGAGAAAATTTGTTGTATGAAATTTATTAAATTTTTTAATGTTTTGATTGAATTTTCTAAAGAAAAAATTATTAATTTGTTGATTAATAATGAAAATTTAGAAAAAATTTATTTAATTTTACATGAATTTGAAAATGAAAATTTTAAAAATTTTAATGATGAAAAATTTAAAAAATATTCATTAAAAGAAAAAAATGAAATTTATTGTGAAATTATGAAAAAAAAAATGAATTTAGTAGATTTGAATTTGTATAATTTATTAGAAAAATTAGAAAATGATTTGAATAAAATTGAATATGAAAATTTTAAAATTAATATTGAAAATTTAATAAAAATAATTTATGAAAATCAAAGTAAAAAAAATATTTTAAATTACATTTTAATAAAATTATCAATTTTTTATTCAAAAGAAAATTATTTTAATTTAATTTTAAATAATAAAAATAATAATAAAATTTCTGAAAATAAAGAAATTTTAATAAACGAAAAAAATTTTGATTTTTATGAAAATGAAAAAAAAATAATTAAAAAAAAAAACATTTTTCAAAATTCAAATTTTCCTGAATTATTAAAAAATTTTAATAATAATAATATTTTATCATTAACAATAGAAAATTCAAATGAAAATTATTTTAAAAAAATATTAAATTTTAATTTCATTTCAAACGAATTTTTTGAAAAATTAAAATATAATAAAAAAAATATTTTACATATTTTATTTTCAGGTGATTTTTTAAACAAATTCGAAATTATTATTAAAATCATCGAAAATGAAAATAATAATAATAATAATTTAATCGAAAATAAATTTTTACCATTAATAAACGAAATTGATATTTTTTCTATGAATTCATTAGATATTTTATTAAAAAATCGAAATGAAATTTTTTTAGAAAAAGCAACAAAAATTTTAAATAATTTATTCAAAAAATATAATAAAAATAATAATAATATTAATAATAATATTATTAATTATAAAATATTAAATTTTTCAATAATTTCAAACGAAAAAAATTTTCCAGATTCTTATAAAAATTACATTATAAATTTATTAAAAACAACACAAAAAAAAATCACCGAAAAAAAAAACGATTTTAATTCAAATTTTATAATAAACAAAAAAATAATAAATTTCACAAATTTTATTACGAATTTAATAAAAAACAACAAAATCGAAGAAGAATTTTTAATTTCAAATAAAAACTATTTAAAAACATTCATCGACAACGAAAATGATTTAAATCAAATGATTTCTGAAATAGAAAACGAAAAAATTTTAGGAATTGATGCAGAATTTTTTGGAAACAGTGAAAATGATGGAATAATTTGTATTATTCAAATATCATCAATAAAAAAAACATACGTAATAGACACATTAAAATTACACAATTTAATTGAAAAAAAATTAAAATTCATTTTCGAAAACGAAGAAATAATAAAAATTTTTCATGGATGCGACAATGATTTTTTATTTATTTTATCAAATTTTAATATTTTTACTAAAAATATTTTCGATACTGAAAGAGCATTTTTAATTTATCAAAATTTTCTATTACAAAAACAAAATAAAAATGAAAATTTACAATCTTTAAATTATTTAGTTAAATTTTTTTTCAATGTAAAATTAGATAAAAGTTATCAAAAAAGCGATTGGAGAATTCGACCATTAACAAATAATATGTTTCAATACGCTTTAAATGATGCAAAAAGTGTTTTGTATTTATTTTTTTTATTTCAAGGAATTTTTGTGTTTATTAATAATAATAATGAATTTTTTAATGATTTGGAAAATAAAAATTATTTCGAAACAATTTGTGAAAAATTCGTTGAAAATAAAGAAAAATTTCAAAAAAATTTTAATTCAAATGATGATAAAAAAAATATTCTTCTTAAAATTAATTATAAAATCGCGGAAATGATAAAAAATAAAATTAATAAAAATAAATATTATAATTTAAATATAAAATTATTAAATGAATAAAAAAATAAATAAATAAAAATAAAATTAAAAAAAAAATTACAAATCAGAATTTTTATTACTAAAATTTTTATTATTATTATTATATTTATTATATTTATTAATATTAATATTATTATTATTTCCCAAACTTCCATAATTCCAAAAAATGGGATAATGTTTATGAATAATAACAGGCGAACATTCACTTTCTATAAATCTAACAATTTTTGAATTAATATCATACACAATACTTTCAGGTTTAAAACATATTTTTTGGCCACAACCTTCAATAATAAATTTTAAATCATCAAATTTTTTATCATAATAATACAATTGATTTAAAACCATTTCATCATAGCCAAATTTATTTGTTTTATTTCTATCCATATTCGAAGTTAAAATAGTTAAAAATGATATTATTTTTTCAATGCCGCCCATAATGACACCAGCGTTTAAAATAGGCGATTTTAAATTACGAATGAAATTATAAAGAGTTTTATTTTCTTTATAAAATTCATTTAACCATTTTGTTGGAGAAGTTGCATTAAAAAAATCACAAATTTTATTATCATAATCAAAACATTCTTTATTAATTACAAATTGCGATTCATTAAATGTTGAAAAAATGTCATTTAAAATAAAAACATCGTTTAAATCACATAATAAAATTCTATCGAATTTTTCTTTGTTTTTGGTTAAATATTCTAAAGATAAAAAAAATCTTGAATTTACAATGTGCATTTCTTTGTATTTTTCAAATAAAATTGTTTCAACATTTGATTTTTTAAGTATGTTTAATATTAAAGAATATTTTGTATTTTTTGGGATGAAACAAATAATTTTTACGTTTGGCATTGATTTTTTTATTGAATCTAAAATATTTATTACTAAATTTTTTATGTTTCGATATTTATATTTAAATTCGTATTTGTAGCTAAAAATTATTAAATCTCGATTTGAATTTTTTTTATATTTAAAAATTTCAGAACATTTTCCTGAAAAATTTAATATTAAATTTTCATATTTTGGATACAAACCAATTGAATAATAATATTTTACTAATTTTTTATTATTATAAAAAACTTCTCCAGGCGCAAATAAAAAAATTACATTTAACATACAATAGCAAAAAATCCAAAATAAAAACAAAAAATAAATAAATTTTTTTATTTTTATTATTAAAGACATAATAATAATAATTTTAATAATTAAATAATTTTTTAATTTTATTTTATTATTAATTATAAAAATGGATTTAATTTCAAACGAAAATCAATTTTTCCCAAAAAATAAATTAATTTTACAAGAATTGCCAATAGAAAAATTCAATTGTTCTATAAATAAATACATAATAGAAAAAAACATAATAATTAACGGAAACATAATTTCAAACATTGATGAATATCCATTTTTAGATTTTAATACTCAAATTCAAAACATATCAAACGAATTTTTATTAAAATTACACAAATTTTTAGAAATTGGGGGCGAATTTTTAACATTAATTCGCAAAAAATTAAACATTTTAATAATAATGAACAAAAACGAACAAAAAATAAAAGACATGAACGCAATTTTATTTTATATTATAAATAACAATCAAAAATTTGAAGATTTAATTAGCGTTACAATAATAATGTGCACTTATAATTACATTATTGATTTTAAGCCAAATTGTTTATTTCATGATAAACCTTATTATTTTTATTCAGATTATTGTACGAAAAATAAAGAAAAATTTGAGAATTTTTTGAATTATAAAATTCCGAAATTTAAAACTTTTAATTTAAATTTATATGAAATTAATCAAGTTGGAATTCTTTTTAATTTGGGAATTAAACCAATTTTTTTGCCGCAATTTATTTTTTATGATAAAAATTGTAAAATTTTGTATTTTGATAATTTATTTCAAGAAACACCAAAAAAATTAAATAAAATTTGTAATGAAATTTTTAATTTTTTGAATTTTCCTTACAATCCGAAAAAAAATGTAATTTTTGGTAAAAAAAATAATATTAAAATAAACACTTTTTTTGATAAAATTAATAAAATTATTAAACAAAATCAATGTGAAAAAATATGCGAAAATGAAAAAGAATTTAATAAATTAAAAATTGATTTAATTGATAATATTTTAAATAAAAATATTCAAAAAAACAAAAGTTGTAAAATTTATTTCGTAAAATTAATACAAAATTTAAATAAAAATTTAACACAAAATTCAAACTCAAAAATTGTTTATTTAAAACCAATAATAACGTACAATAAAGTAATAAAATTACATAATTTTTTATTTTCAAATCAATTTTTAACTTTTCCAAAAACTTTTCAAAATCTTCAAAATGATTATTTAAATTATTCATTAAATTGCATAAAATCTTACATTGAAAACACACAAATTAAATGTAATATTATTTTCAATACAATCAAAATAGTAACAAACATTGATTTTAAAGAAAAACGAGAAATTAATGTTGAATATCATGAAGGATTTGAAAATTATTGTATTCCTTTAAATTTTAAAATTTTATTTAGAGACAAATGTAAATTTTTTAATATTAATTTTTATCCAAAAATTAATAATAATAATAATAATAATAATAATAATAATAATAATAATAATAATAATAATAATAATAATAATAATAATAATAATAATAATAATAATAATAATAATAATTTTAAAATAACATTCAAAGACATGAATGACAAAGAAAAAGAATTTAAAATAAACGAAAATGAAATAACAATTCTTCAATATTTTCGTGAAGATTTGTATATAAATCAATTTGATTTGGGTGAAAAAATAAAATATTTAAAAAACAAATTTCCAAATATTAAATTTCGTTATTGTTTATGTATTTTAATTCCATGTGATAAATTTAAAAATTCAATTTATTTTGAAGGAATTTTAAGTTTTATTAAATCTTGTCAAATTGTTGATGAAATTTTGTTTTTTAATTATGTTAATAGTGCGTTTAAAGATTTGACTAAAATTGTTAGTAATGGTCCATTTGTTTATATTTTTGATTTGAAAAAAAAAATGAATTGTTTTGAAATTTTTCCGGGCGAAAGAAAAAAAACAGAATTTAAATTAATTGAAAGAATTAAAAATATTTTGAGTGAAAATTATGAATTTTCTATTGATAAATTAATGTATAAAAATATTAAAAAAAAACTTTTGAAAAAAATTTTGGAATTGAATGAATTTGAATTTAATGCGGAAATTGTAAAGTTTGTTTTGATTAAAAAAAGAAAAATTAATGTTGATGATGATGATAAAAATGATGATAAATATAAATTGAAAATTATTAAATTTGGAAAAAATGATAAAATGAAAAATAAATTGGATAATATTAAAAAAGAACTTGTAAATATTATTGGTAAACAAGCAGAAATTATTAATTTTGATTAGTATATTTTTTATATATTTAAATTGTAATAAACTTAATTAATTTTATTAATAATTAACTATAAAATTTAATTAAACTTAATTTCAAAATAAAATATAAAAATAAAAAATAAAATTTAAAATTTAAAACTAAAAAATAAAAATAAAATTTAAAACTAAAAAATAAAAATAAATTTTAAAAATAAAATTTATAAAAATAAAAATAAAAAATAATACAAATCTCAAGCATAATAAAATCCCGCATCAGCATTAATAACATACAACAATTTTTCTTTTAATTCTTTATAAGGCAACACCGGTAACTTAAGCATATTAATACATGTACTCGAAGTAGGAATTTTAATTCCCGCTTTACTAATCACAAATTTCGGTCTTAATTTCGAAAATCCTCCGATAGGCAATCTTTTTAAACTCGTACAAAAAAACAAAAATTTTTCTTTTTCTTTCACTGAAAATTCCTTCAAAATATTAAAAAAATCTTCTAAACATTGTTTATCAATTTCATTATTAAAATTCCAATGTTCATAATCAACATTAATTCTCATATCATCAACATCAAAAGCATCTTTTTCAAACCCAAAAATTATTTGTCTTAAATCATCCCCAGAAAAAATTTTAAGAATTTCCATATTAATAACTTTTTCAATTCCTTCTCTAAAAAAATCAACAAGTTCTTTAAACTGAAAAGTTAATTTATATTCAGTAACTTTTTTTATATACAAAAATCTATTATTATTATTAACTTTAATATTCTCTCCATTTTCAATCAAATTCACAGTTCGAATTTTCCCATTTTCATTTTCATCTATCGAAAAAGTCAAACTCAAATCATTTTCAACATCGCCTTCATACGTTTTTAAATTAACTAAATTTTTATAAAGTTCAAAATCAAATTCTTTTAAATCAATAAATGAATTTTCAATTCCCAAAACATTATTTAAAAACGCTGAAGAAAAATTAGGATAAATTTTAATTCCTTCTAAAATTGCTTTTCCTGTAATGAAACCTAAAAAAACATATGTATTTTTACAATTACTATTTTTAATAGCAAACGCATTAATGTTTGGTATTAAAAATCCACTTTGACTTTCTATGAAAAAATTCAATTGCGTTCCAAAAGCTTCTTCACTTAATTTTATTAAATATTCTTTAAATAATCCACCTGCATCAATTCCTTCTTCTTTTTGATTGAGACGATTTACAAAGGAAATTTTCCATTTTTTAAATGGATCTAATAAATTTTGCATAAAATACATAAAAGTTGTATTAAAAATTGATTCTCTTGGAATTGTAATTTCTTGTGTTTTTTCTGCTTGAAAATAATCATAATCATCATAAAAATTGTTTATAATCATGTTTGATAAATTATTATTATTATTTTCTATTATTGATGTTATTGCTTTTTGACCTTGTTTTAAACGCATTTGCAATGGAAAAATAAATGGCATGATTTTCATTATTTCAATTATAACTAAAGAATTTTTTCCGTTTGTTTTGCTTATTAATTCGGATTTATTCCAAAATTTTTCGCTGTTTGTTGTGAAGTTTATTTCTTTATCTAAAAAATAAAGTGATTTTAAACATTTTATTATTAAATTTTCACTAAATTTTTCGATTTTTTCTAAATTTGTTTTTGACATTAAATCTGTGAATAAAATTATTAAATATTTTGATAGGAAATTTAAATAAAAATAATTAAATGGTAAATTTTCTTTTATGTTTTTTGTTGTTTTGAATTCGACGAAAAAATAATTTGATTTGTAATTTATTTTATTTATTACGATAAATGAAATAATTTCGAATAATTTTATGTTTTTTTCTATTGTTTTTTTTTCGTTTTCAATGTTTGAAATAAAAATTTTGTCTTTTAAATTTGGATTAATATTTGGAAAAATTTCTAATAATAAATCAGCTGAAAAATCTAAAATTTTTTCATATAAATTTTCTATTTTTTTTATTAATATTTTATTAATAATGTGTTCTAAAATGCTCATTAAATTACTTTTTTCTTCTGATTTATACAAATTTTCTAAAAATAAAGCGGAATTTCTTATTAAAAAAATAATATTTTTAATTGAAAAATTTGATGGATTTTTAAATAAAAAATTTAAAATTTTGTTTAATGAATTTATTATTATTGTTCTATCATTTAAATTTTTTATTATGTTTAATTTTTTAAGTAAATTAAAAAAATTTGAAAAGAAAATTAAATCATTTTCATAGAAAATTTTTTCTTTTAAAAAAATGTTATTTTCATCATTAAATTCTAATAAAAAATTATTAAAAATTATTAATAAATTTTTTTCGTTGATTTTATTAAAAATTTCAATGTAATTTTCGAGATTTAAACATAAAAATAAAAAATTGAATTTTTTTTCTGTGTTTAAAACAAAAAATAAAATTTTTTCTAAAAAATTATTAATAATTTTATTAGAATAATTTTTATAATTTAATTTTTTAAATTTTTCTCTTTGAATTAAAATTTTTTCAGTCATTTTTTCTAATAAATTAAATAAAATTTTTAATCCATTCGAACTTAAAATTTTATTATAATTATCAATAATAAAATTTAATGTATAAATAAAATAAATATTATTTAAAGATAATTTTTTAATAATAAAATTTTTTTCTTTTTCTGAAATTATAAATAATAAATAAAATAAAAAATTAAAAAAATTATTTTCATCATTTATTAAAAAATCTCTTTTAATTTTATAATAAATTTCATAGCAACTTATGCTTAAAATTCTTATTAAAATTTTAATATAAATTTTTTGATTAAATAAATTTTTTATTTGAAAATCTGAAAGAAAAGAAAATAATTTTTTTATTATTGAAATTAAATCAAAAATTAAATTTGAATTTAACATTCGACAATTCAAATAATTTAAAATTTCTAAATTTGTTTTTTCTAATGTTTTTAATATTATTAATTCAATTTTATTTTGTTCGATTTTATTTGAATTTAAATAAAATAAAACTTGATTTAAATTATTTATTAAATTTGAATCTAATTTTTTTGAAGAAAAAAAATTTTTATGTAAAAATATTTTTATAATTTCATTTGATTTTTCTATTTTTTTATTTAATTTTTCTTTTTTTTCTTCATTTTCTAATTTTTTTATGTAATCATTTTTAGTTAAAATTTTTGAACCTAAATTTACTTTATTATGTTTTCTTTTTATTTCATCTTCTAAAAACATTTTTTTAAATAAAATTTTTAATAAAATTTTAATAAATTTTTAATTTTTTTTAATAAAATTTTAAAATTTTATTCTAGAAATTTATTTTTAATTATTAATAATTAAATAATTAAATAAAATTTATTTTATTTATAATAAAAATCTTATAAATTTAAAAATATTATAACTCATAATTACTAATTATATAAATTAATAATTTTTTTTTTAATATTTTGATTATTTAATTTTAACAAATATCCAAATTTAAAAATTTTTTCCACTTCATTTCATATCACTCCGGCCATGCTTCAAGTATACTCAGTTGTTTCTAGATTATCAATTCATTACTAGTCGTCAGATAATTTATAATTTCTACTATCACTCTAAAGATATTAGATATATACTTCAGAGTTACTTCATACAGAACCGCAAAAAAAAATAAATAAAAATAAGTAATTTAGATTTAATTAGTTTTTTTTATTTCTAATTAGTTAATAAATTATTTAATAAACATTTACTTTGAGAGTATAATCAGCGGTATTAGTTTCCTTTTCCCATTTTCTTTTATTTGAAAATTTAAGTGTTTGAGCTTCATTAGTTACTTTCACAGCTTTGAAATAAAAGTACTTATGTCCACCTGCTCCAACTAGATTTAAGTTACCTGAAGGAATAAATTTCTCAGAGATTAAATTTAAAGAATCACTAACTTCATCTCCATTTACAAAAATCATTTCATATCCAGTAGTTGGGTTAGATCGTACTTTAACAACAAATTCTTCTCCAACTCTAATATCAGCTTCATTTTTATTATTTTTTAAAGTATTTAGATCAAATACTTTTTTACCGTAACAGTAAAAGTTTAATAAAACCAAAAGGTAAATAACAAATTTTGACATTTGTATATATATAATTTTTGATAATTTTAATTTATAAGATTGTTAATAATTAATTATTTTTTTTAAAAATATATATTAATTAATTTTAATTATTTA
>JAEEGK010020347.1_pt1 | contig 14126 bp, 9 predicted proteins | sample 8958771 | NCBI WGS metagenome assembly JAEEGK01 (sample SAMN16246547, study PRJNA631951) | gut metagenome | biome: gut microbiome; feature: rumen; material: SC-attached | host: Bos | place: Iran: Karaj | collected 2018-10
CGCACTGGAATCCCGATGTGCCGGTCTATGTCGATGGAAAAAAACAGCCGGGCAGCAACGCATTCGTTCCTGCCGCGGCCGGTCTGTTGATAGCGCGCGAGGTCATCGTGGACCTCACTCGCGATGTCACTATTTCTTCTTAGATTTTTTGCTTGACGAGCTGGATTTGCCCGACTTGCTCGATGAACTCGACTTGCTTGACTTGCTCGTCGAGCTTGACTTGCTGGATTTACTTGACTTGCCGCTGGATTTGGAATCCTTGGAAGCGCTTTTCTTGTTGCCTTTCTTCTCGGACGCGGCGGCTTGACGGGCTTCGGCTTTGCTGGGAATCTTGATTTTCTCACCAGCCTTGATTTTATTGCCGTTCTCGATGCCGTTGGCACGCTCGATGTCCTTGACCGAAACGCCAGCCTTCTCGGCAATCTTGGTGAGGGATTCGCCCTTCTTGACGGTCACCTCGCTAGGCTGTTCGGGCTTGGATGACTTTTTGCCTTTGCGGCTCTTGGAGCTGTGAGCGCTCTCTTCTTTCTTGCGAGACTTGTCATCACGCTTGTGCTTGCCGTTGTCCCTGCTGCTGGTATATCGCTCGTTGCGCTTGCGCCAGTTGTCGGTATTGGCCCTGGATGCGCGCTGGCGAGTGGTCTGTTCGTCGTTTTTGACCGAGGTCTTCTTGGTCGTGGTGGTGGGCTGGATATCGGACTTGGCGGTATATGAGCCCTTGTACGGCGCTTTTTCGGCTGCCTGGCGTTCAATGTTCTTGACTTCGTCAAACTGCTGCTGCTCGTTGTTGTCGCCCGTGTCCTCCATTGCCAAATCGCTTCCGGTGGACTGGTCGCTCGTGACGGGGATGATGTCCTCGTTGTCGGCGCTGGCGTTGTTGTATTCGGGAGCCTTCACCTTGAGGTTGTCGCCACGGCGCACGCGCTCGCTGCTCATGTTGTTCATGGCCATCAGCTCGTTGGTGGTCATGCCGTATTTGGCCGCGATGGTCGAGACGGTCTCGCCGCGTCCCACTTTGTGGGTAATGGTGCGCACGTCGCCGTTTGATGTGCGTCCCGAGAGGTATTCCTCGGCCGTGGCGGTTTCGCCGCCGGGCTCAACCACCTCACGGTGGGCATACAGGTCATCACGGTAGCTGTCGATGCTGTCCTCGCTCATGATGAAGCTGTAGATCTGCTGTGACGGCAGCACCAGGGTGTACGGGTGGTTGTCGCCGGGAATGACGTCGGCCCGGTATTGCGGATTGAAGGTGCGGATTTCCTCGATGGGCATATTCAACACACTGGCAATCTGGGCGAAGTGGATGCGGCGGTTCACGCTGACGGTGTCGGTGATGAGCGGCTTGCGCGCCAGCGATGGACTGATGTTGTGCTGCTTGTAGTAGGTCATCGCATAGTTGGCGGCGATGAAGGCAGGCACGTAGCCGCGGGTCTCGCGGGGCAGATATTCGTAGATGTCCCAAAAGTCGCCCGTGCCGCCGTTGCGATGGAGCGCCTTGTTGACGTTGCCGGGACCGCAGTTGTAGGCGGCGATGGCCAGCGACCAGTCGTTATAGATCTGGTACAGGTTCTTGAGGTACTTGGCGGCCATGGCGCTGGAGCGGTAAGGATCGCGGCGCTCGTCCACGAGCGAGTTGATTTCCAGCCCCAGTCCCTTGCCGGTACCAATCATGAATTGCCACAGTCCGGCTGCTCCCACACGTGACACCGCATTGGGGTCGAGAGCGCTCTCGACGATGGGCAAGTACTTGAGTTCGAGCGGAAGGCCTTCTTTCTCAAGGGCTTGCTCAAAGATGGGCATGTAGTAAAGGCTCATGCCCAGCATCTCCTCGACGAGGGTGCGACTGCGATAAACGTAGCGCTCGATGTGCTTGCGCACGATTTGGTTATAAGGCATCTCGATGACCGAGGGGATGGCTGCCAGACGGCGGATGTAGGTTTCCTCGCCCACCTCGCCCGGCGACTTGTTCTCCACATCGGCATCAAGCACGGTGTAGTTCTGCAAGTACCAGTTGGTCATCATCTTGTACACGTCGGTGTCAAAACTCTCGGGGAAGACGATGTCATCGTCGGTGATAGACTGCTTCAACGAGAGGATGTTGTTCTTCTCACGCGGCGCGGCCAGCAGCGAGGTCGCCGCCAGTATCGCAGTGAGCATTAATGTGATGAGTCGTTTTTTTGTCATATTGTCATGTCGTTATTTATTTCGTCATTCTAGAAGCTGAAGGCACATTGCAGCCCCAGCGACGGCAACCGGCCGCCAGTGACGCCCGGGTCGATGGCCGTGGGGGCGACATCGAGTGTCAGGTCGGGCGAGATATCGAAGTGGGCCAACGAGGCGTCCACATAGGCATCCACGATATTGATCAGGTACACGCCCACCATGGCGATGACGCAGATCTCGCGGTAGCGCCTGTAGTAGTCGCGCTTGTTCTTCATCACCTTCTGCAGCCACGCGACATCCAGGTCGCTCTCATTCACCGTCGGCGGGAAGAAGCCCATGTAGCTGCGCGTGTCCGGGTCATCATCCATCACGTCGCGGTAGCCTCTGGAGTAGTCCTTGTACATGCGGTTGTTCCACGTCGCACCATAGGTCAGACCCACAAAGGCCCCCACCACGATGGGCAGTTTCCAGTAGCGGCGGTTATAGAGCTGGCCCAAGCCCGGGCACAATGCCGACAGCCACAGCGCCCGCTGCGGGTCGGGGTTGAACGTGCGCATCTTGCCCAGCGGCTCGGCGGTGGCCACTGAGTCCACCAGCACCTCCACGCCGGTGATGCCCTTGATGGAATCGATCGAGGCAAACATCACCGTGTCGCCCGACGCATTGACCACCCGCACGGGTGCCTCGCTGGCCAGGCGCGCAGTGTCACTCACCGCGACGGGCCGACGGACGTGATGGACCGGCACCGTAGGCTCACCCACCGCTGTGGTCACCGTGTCGCTGACGACTGTGACGACAGTCGGCTGCGCCATCAGGTCGCAGCAGCCCCACAGCACGCACAGCAACAGCACCGCGGCCATGCGGCGCCACCTCACGCGATATGTCATCAAGCGTTCCACCGTGTGAACTTGTCAAGCATTCTTCAATGTATCAAAGATACTGATGATCTTCTCCAGCTGCTCCTCGGTGCTGAACGGGAAGGTGATTTTGCCCTTGCCGGTCCTGTCGCACGAGAATTTCACGGGCACCCCGAAGGCCGATGACAGATGCCGTTGCAGGATCTCATAGTCCTTAGCATTCACCGGCTTGGTGTCACCCTGCTGGCCAGCGCGCTCCTCGAGGGCGGCCTGTTGCATCTGCTTGGCGCGCTGCTCGACCTGCCGCACCGACAAGCCCTTCTTGATGGTCTCGTTATACAGTTTGAGCTGCAGTTTGGGATCATCGAGCGACAGCAGTGCCCTGGCATGTCCCATGTCGAGGGCGTGGTCGTGCAGACCCAGCTGCACCTCGGCAGGCAGCTTGAGCAGGCGCAAGAAGTTGGCAATCGTGGCGCGCTTCTTTCCGATGCGCTCACTCAGGCGCTCCTGCGTCAGCTTGTACTGCTCGATGAGTTTCTTGAACGTCAAGGCAATCTCGATGGCATTCAGGTCCTCACGCTGGATGTTCTCGATCAGCGCCATCTCGGTCACCTCGCTGTCGTTGGCCGTGCGGATGTAGGCCGGCACGCTCTCCAAGCCTGCCAGCAGGGCGGCACGGTAACGGCGTTCGCCCGAGATGATCTGGTAACTGTTGTCGCCCATGCTGCGCAAGGTCAGCGGCTGGATGATGCCCAGCTCGCGGATGCTGGCAGCAAGTTCCTCGAGCGCCTCGCTGTCAAAGTTCTGGCGGGGTTGGTCGGGGTTGGGGTTAATCTGGCTGATGGGAATCTCGTTGATGGCCGACGAACCGCCAGTCTGTATGTCATCCATCGAGATGAGTGAGTCAAGGCCTTTGCCTAGAGCGCTACGTTTCATATTGTGGTAGTGATTGTTGTTTGTTTGATTGCTAATTTAGGTGGATTATCAGCCGCGGGAGATGATTTCCTGGGCCAGTTGCCTGTGGCTGACCGAGCCGCGGCAGTCGGGGTCATACAGGATGACCGGCAGGCCGTGGCTGGGCGCCTCGCTGATGCGGATGTTGCGCGGTATCACGGTGTTGAAGACCATGTCGCCGAAGTGGCCCTTCAGCTCCTCAAAGATCTCGTTGGCGAGGCGCAGGCGCGCGTCATACATCGTCACGAGGAAGCCCTCGATGCGTAGCCCCGAGTTGAGTTTGCCCTTGATGATGCGGATGGTGTTGAGCAGCTTGCTGATGCCCTCCAGGGCAAAGTACTCGGCCTGGACGGGGATGATGACACTGTCGGCCGCCGTCAGGGCGTTGACGGTAATCAGTCCCAGCGACGGGCTGCAGTCGATGATGATATAGTCGTAGTCGTCCTTGACCTGGCCGATGGCATTGCGCAGCACGCGCTCACGGCCCTGCTTCTCGACCAGTTCCAGCTCGGCACCCACCAGGTCGATGCGCGAGCCCAGCAGTTTCAGCCCTTCGACGCAGGTGTCCACCGTGGCGCTGGCCACGGGGTAATCATCGACCAGGCATTCATAGATGGTCGACGACATGTTTTTGGGCTCGATACCGAGTCCCGAGGTGGCATTGGCCTGCGGGTCGGCATCGATGAGCAGCACACGCTTGCCGCTGGTCGCCAGAGCCGCCGACAGGTTGATCGATGTCGTGGTCTTGCCCACGCCCCCTTTCTGATTGGCTATTGCTATTATTTTTCCCATTGTGGATAATCTTCAATTTGTCAGTTGTGTCTTGCAAGTCTAGGCTTGCCCAAAGGGCTACAGTTCCAAGGGTTAACCATCAGATGCCAACCCTTAACTGCAGCCTCGAATGTTTCACGGGCACAAAGTAACAATTTTTCGCTCAATAAACCTTGAAAAAGTCCGTTAAAATGGGTGAATTGTTGAAAACTGGCCTTAATTGTCAACAACTCGTGGAACATTTAATTTTATGCCGTTTAGGCCTGTTTTATGCGTTCCCATGAGCGATGGATAGAATAATTTTTGTAAGTTTGCACTCTAGAATCAACGGCTAACGGCTGAAAGCTTCAACTAACGCCTAAGGCCTAACACCTAACTCCTACAATATGACCGACCGTGAACTCCCCCACCCCCTGATAGCCATCATCCCCGTCGTGGTGCTGATAGGCCTGCTGGCTATCGTGATTACCCTGTTTGGCGCCGATGCGCTGAGCGGAGGCAGCCAGATTGCCCTGCTCATGGCGATGGCGGTGTGCGTCACCATCTCGATGGTGCGTTACCGCGTGCCGTGGAAGGTTTTTGAGGACCAGATGACGCGCACCATCGGCGACGTGTCCGTGACACTGCTCATCCTGCTCACGGTGGGCATGCTGGCCGGCTCATGGATGGTGAGCGGTGTGGTGCCCACGCTCATCTACTACGGGGTGCAGATTCTCTCGCCGCGTTTCTTCCTCGTCAGTTCCTGCGTCATCTGTGCCCTGGTGTCGCTGCTCTCGGGCAGTTCGTGGACCACCGTGGCCACCATCGGCGTGGCGCTGTTGGGCATCGGGCAGGCGCTGGGCATCTCCGAGGCCTGGACGGCAGGAGCCATCATCTCGGGAGCCTACTTCGGCGACAAGATGTCGCCGCTGAGCGACACCACCATCCTCGCCTCGTCGTCGGTGAGGGTGGACATCTTTGAGCACATCCGCTACATGGTGCTCACCACCACCCCTTCGATACTCATCACACTGGCCATCTTCCTCATCGCCGGCCTGGGGCATGGCAGCGAGGAAAGTCTGCACATCGAGCAGTACACCACCGGCCTGGCTAACACCTTCAACATCTCGCTGTGGACACTGCTCGTGCCCCTGGTGACCGGCGTGCTCATCGCACGCAAGGTGCCGTCACTCATCGTGCTGTTTGCCTCATCGGTCATGGCAGGCGTGATGGCGCTTATCTTCCAGCCGCACATCCTCACCCAGATTGCCGCCGATGCGACGCTCAGCACCCCCATGGCGCTGTTCAAGGGATTGGCCATCACTTTCTACGGCGCGACAGCGGTGCAGACAGGCTATGAAGCGCTCAACGACCTGGTATCAACCGGCGGCATGGCAGGCATGCTCAACACCATCTGGCTCATCCTGTGCGCCATGTGCCTCGGTTCGGTCATGGTCGCCAGCCGCATGATTGAGAGCATCACCGGCGTCATCATCAGGTTTGTACGCACCAGGTTCACCCTGGTCACCTCCACCGTGGGTACCGGACTGTTCCTCAACCTGACCACGGGCGACCAGTTCATCAGCATCGTGCTCACCGCCGACATCTTCCGCAACGTCTATGACCGCGAGGGATACGAGGCACGGCTGCTCAGCCGCACCACCGAGGACGCCGCCACCGTCACCTCGGTCCTCGTGCCTTGGAACACCTGCGGCATGACGCAGGCCACCGTCCTGGGTGTCCCCACCCTCACCTACCTGCCCTACTGTTTCTTCAACCTCATCAGCCCCCTGATGTCGATGCTCGTCGCCGCCATCGGCTGGCGCATCCACCGCCGCCCACAATCCCCGGACACCGATACTCAGCCTACACACTAAGAATCTTGGCCTCACGCGCTAAGAATCTTGACCTCACGCTAAGACGCTAAGCCGCTAAGAATCTTATATGGCATCCGCATTCCAGTCGATGGAAGTGCGGATGCCATATAAAATATTGTATTTGTTGTATTTATTGTTTTCTAACACCTAACACCTAAAGCCTAAAGCCTTTCTTGTTTTCTAAACTTAGCGGCTTGGCGGCTTAGCGTGAGGATGCGTGAAGTTTACCAGTTGCCCGCAAGGAGGTAGTCGATGATGGCGCTCACGTCGGCAATGGCCACCTCGCCGTCCTGGTCGGCATCGGCACCCGACAGGTTGACACCCGAGGCATTGCCCGTGAGCAGGTAGTCGGTCAGCTTGCTCACGTCGCTGATGCTCACCTCACCGTCACCATCCGCATCGCCACGCATCGATGAGTTGCCGGTATAGGGCACCCAACTGGAATTACTCCAATTATAATGGTAGAGATCCCAATGCTTTGCGCTGGCTTGGTTGATAAGGGCGTCAGTGATGACATTCCCATCGGTGGCACCAGTATTGGGATTGGGGTCAACGAAAACATATGCCTTCCCCGTATCACCGCTGCGTGTGGGCAGCCCGGCAATCAGATTTCCCATCGCGTTACTCTTGAGCTGGTTGTAATAAATACTCATGGTTTTAAGATTCGGGCAATTGCTCACATTCATGCTCGCAATCTGGTTGGAGTGAGCACTTATTAATTCAAGGCTGGTGCAACTACTCACGTCGAGGCTTGTCAAATTGTTGTATTGACACCACAGTTCCTCAAGATTCGTGTGGTGAGCGATATCAAGGCTGGAAATCTGGCAGCGCATGCAGTCGAGAAAGGTCAGGGCGGTACAGTCACTCAGGCCAGTGATTTCAGTAAGGCTGGGGTTTGACTCGCACGTGAGCCACGACAATTGGCTGCAACCGGTCACATTAAGACTGACCAGTTCGTCATTGTAGGCACATTCGAGGCTCGTGAGCTGTGAATTGTCATCCACCCACAGTTGCACCAGACTGGGCATATTGTTAAGCGCTAACGAGGCCAGGTTGTTGGCAGAGCAAACAACGACCCTCAAATACTGCAGGTCTTGTAAATCATCGAGGCTGGTCAAGGCGCAGCAATAGCAGCTCAGATTCTCCAGCGCCGGGCATGCATCCAAACCGTTAATCGTCTGAAGATTGTAATTGTTGTTACAGGACAGCTGTGTCAATGCGCTACAGCCCGACAAGTAAAGGTTCTGCAGGTTGCAATTATCGCATTTTAGCTCGGTCAAGCTCTGGTTTCCAGCCACCCTGAGGGATTTCAGTTTTCTTAATCCCGAAACGTTGAGTGACGTCAGTTTGTTGTTGGCGGCATACAGGGATTCCAAATTAGGCATGCTCATGACCGCGCTCAAGTCGCCAATCTTGCAGTCCTCACAGTCCAGGTGGGTCAAGGCGGTGCAGCTCTCCAGGTTGTGGATGGTGCTCAGGTGGGGGTTGTTGAAACAGCTGAGGTTCTGTAACGCGGTACAATTATATATATCAAGATTATCGAGATCGTTGCAGGCGCATTCGAGGTTTGTCAGGTTGGGGTTTTTTTGAACCCACAACGTTCTCAGTTCACTTAAGAATTCTATTGTTACGCTGGTCAGCAGGTTGTTCTGGAGATACAATTGCTCCAGAGCCGTATTGTTGTCCACATTGATTGACGTCAGCTTGTTATATCCGAGATTCAGATATTTCAACTTGGTGAGGGCACTCACATTGATCGTGGTCAGGTTGTTATTATACAGGTTAAGCTTCGTCAATTGGGTGAAATACTGCACACCCGTCATATTAGAGATGCCCTTGTTTTCCAAGATCAGCTCGGTGCGGGCATTGAGTTGCGCCGTGGTGATGGTGCCGCTGGGATACTCGCTCAACAGATAGTTGCGGAAGTTCGCGTCAGGGAAGTTGGTGGCGTTGATCGTCACGTCGGCACGGGCAGCGAGTGCTGCCATCAGCACAGTAATAAGTATGAATATCAACTTTTTCATATTCTTATGTATTTAGATAGTTAAGAAATTAATGGCGCTTGCGTTGCGGCTTCTCGAGCACAATGTTCTCGCTGTCAACGAAATGCGGTCCACCAACGGCATTAACGCCAGTGCTGGTGCGCATCACCTTCGAGGGCCAATTACCCGCGAGCAGGTAGTCGATCAATACCGTCACGTCGCTGATGTTGACGTTGCCGTCCTGGTTAGTGTCGGCACCACTCAGGCTGACACCCGAAGCATTGCCGGTCAACAGGTAATCGATCAGGTCGGTCACGTCGCTAATGTTGACGCTGCCGTCGTCATTCACGTCGCCGCGCACAAACGAGCTGCCGGTATAGAGTTCCCAGCCTTCGTCTTCGGCCCATGACCAATGGTAGACATCCCAATTCTTGGCATTGGCCTGGCTAACCTGAGCTGCAGTAATGACATTTCCCTCAACAATTTCATCTTCGGGATTATAATCGATAAGGGCATAAAGTGTTCCTGGTTCATCGGCGCTGCGCATGGGTAGCGCATCGACAATCTCACCCATCTTGGTGGCATTGATTTTATTATAGTAAATGGGTAATTGTTTCAATTCAGGGCAATTTCCCAGAGGCAGGCTCGTCAGCTGATTGGTCTGAGCACGTAATATTTCCAGTGCAGTGCAGCCACTGGCATCAAGACTCGTTAACTGATTGTTTTCGACCAACAGGTAAATGAGCTGGTCATGGTTACCGAGTACCACTTGAGATATCTGATTAAGGCTACATAGTAGATGCATCAAGTTAGCAAACCTCGAGACATCGATGGTGCCCGAAATCTCGTTGTATCTGCAGTCAAGAGAAAGGAAACCGTCGGGACAAGTGCTCAGGTCCACACTTGTCAACTGGTTGTTGCGGCACCAGAGGTAGAGGAGTTCAGAGTTGTGGCTGATGTCCAGCTGGGTCAGTTGATTGCCTTCACACAGTAGGTACAAGAGCGCCGGGTTACTGGTGACGTCCAGTTCCGTCAATTGGTTTTGCTCGCAATCGATATAATTTAGTACAGGGCAATCAGAAACATCCAAAATGGTCAGGGCGCAAGAGTAGCATTCTAATTCTTCAAGGAATTGATTTCCGTTAACAGCCAGTGCCGTCAACTGGGGTTTATTATTTACCGAGAGTGTGGTGAACAGATTGTTGCTGCACCACAGATCTCCCAGATTGGTCATGTGGTCCACATCCAGGCTGTTGAGGCCGCAGTCAGAGCAGTTAAGATAAGTTACAGCCGAGCAGTCACTCAGGCCGGTAATGCTACCAAGGTCAGGGTTGTTCATGCAGTTCAAGTTCAAAAGGTAAGTCAGACCCGTCACGTTGAGCGAGGTCAACTGGTTATTGTAGCAATACATACTATTGAGGCCAGGGCAGAATGTCACGTCAAGTGAAGTGAGTGCGCAATAATCGCAGCCCAACCAATTTAACGCTGTGCAATCGGCCAGTCCCTGGATTGACGAAAGATTGCTGTTTTCTTCACAATGTAATAAGTTCAAAGCGGTGCAGCCCGTCACATCAAGCGATATCAAGGCGTTGCGGGGGCATCTGAGCTCTTGCAGCCCCTTGTTGCCACTAACCCTGAGATATTTCAGTTGAGGTTTGTCGCTCACTTCAAGGGTGCCCGTCAACTGGTTATTGCGGCACCACAGCGTCTGCAGGTTCGTCATGTCGTTCACGCCGGGCAACTCGGCGATGGCACAGTCCTCACAGTCCACATAGGCCAGCGCTTTACAACCGGCAAAGCCAGTGATAGTCTCAAGATTATCATTGTAGTAGCACTTGAGCGTGCTCAATGCCGTGCAGCCAGTCACTTTGAGTGTTGTCAAGTTCTCGCTGTAGCAGTTGAGTTGGGTCAATCGCGTGTCGCCAGCGACTTGCAGGTTTTTCAGGCTGCCGCTATGGCTGGTATTGAGGGTGCTGATTTGGGTATTGCCCGCCAGCAACGTTTCCAGTTTGGTCATGCCCGTAACAGCACTCAAGTCGCTGAACGACGTGTCCTCGACATCCAGCCAGGTCAAATTGGTGCAGTCTGCCAAGCCATAGATACCCGTCAAGTTATAGTTGTTGTAAATCTTGAGATACAGCAGTGCTGTGCAACCTGTCACGTCAACGCTGGTCAGCGCATCACGCCAGCAGTAGAAGCCCGTCAGGGTGGTGTTGCCCCGAACCCACAACGTTCTCAGACTGCTGTGATTGTTCACACTGACTGTGGTGAGTTGGTTGTTCTGGAGATACAGCTCTTGCAGCACCGTATTACTTCCCACGTCGATTGACGTCAGCTTGTTGTAGCCCAAATTGAGGTAAATCAGCTTGGTGTTGGCGCTCACGTCGATCGAGGTCAGATTATTCGAGTAGAGATCCAACCTTTTCAATTGGGTAAAATACTGCACACCCGTCATGTTGGAAATGCCCTTGTAAGCCAGATTCAACGTGTCGCGGGCATTGAGCTGCGCCGTGGTGATGGTGCCGCTCGGGTACTGGCTCAACAGGTAGGAGCGGAAGGTCGCGTCAGGGAAGTTGGTGGCGTTGATCGTCACATCGGCATGGGCAGCGAGTGCCGCCAGCAGTACCGCCAGTGAAAAAAGTAATAGTTTCTTCATAATCGTTCTCGTTTTATAAGTTAGTAAATTTGAATTCCAATTCTTCAGCAATGCGGCAAATTTAATAATTATTTTTTACATATCCAATATAAATCCAGTTGAATTCGTACTTTTTTTCTCACAATTATTGCCCACAGATTAGAGATTAATGAGGCATCCGCGCTCTTTTGGCCTCACGCCAAGACGCTAAGACGCGAAATTTTAATGGTCCCTAGCTGAAGAGACTGAAGTGCACCCCAAAAGTTGGACACAAAACTTTTGGGGCGCACTTCAAAGATAGAGGGAGGGGGGGACTAATTGGAGGCGCGCACGGCGCGGACGGTCAACCCGATGCTGCGGTAGGAGCAGTCCCAGTAGGACAAAACGTTTGATTTGAAGATCAAGGACCAAGCATCGTTGGGGTAGTTGTAGAGCGTGCGCGACCAATAGTAGCCGTCCGCACCCACGCCGCCAAGCCCATCGCCCCAGCGCATGCCTGTGGCGGGTAAGAACAGATTGTTTCCGTTGGGACCGGTGAACATCAGACCGTTCACGCCATTGTGCTGAGTCCACAGCGAGGTGCAACTGGTACACAACTCCTCAAACTGATCGTACGAGGGTATGCGCCACGAGGGACCCCAGTTGACATAAGCAGCATCGTCCTCGAGATCCAACTCAGTCTTGTTATCAACAAAGCCGTCGTTGCCGTAGTTGCTGACGGTACAGTACTTGGTCATCTTCATGTAGTTGTTGTTGCACCATTTGTAGGTGCTCCAGTCGTAGAAATCCTTGGTTGCGGTCTCGCCCCGGCGAAATATGAACCTAACTCTTCGGGGTTACTGGCACCGACATTACACGTGGCCCATAGCGTACCGCTGGGCAAGCCCAAGTCAACCCACTCGTGTTCTTCCACTACAACAAGGTTAAGGATGATGTTGATGATGGCGTTGACGTCGGCGATGTTGATTTCGCCATCGCCATTCACGTCGGCAGCAGTAGTGCTACCATTTCCGCTCAAAATGATATTGATGACGGCATTGACGTCAGCAATATTGACCTCACGATCGCCATTCACGTCGCCCGGCAGGGGTTCAGGTTCAGGGATTAAGTCCTCAATAACCTGTTCGAAATACCAGTACCACTCATTATAATAATAGGCTTCAGTCGTCCCTGGCAACACATGAAGCGTACGACCAGAGACATCCCCGTCATACAAATCGAATGCATCACCCGCAAGCGATACACTCAAGAGCTTAGCAATGTAGCAATACACATCCGTCAGCCCCGAGCAGTTATAGAACGCCTTGCCACCGACAGAAGTCACCGAGTTAGGAATAGTGACGCTGGTCAGTCCGCTGCAGCAAGAGAACGCCTCTTTACCGATAGAAGTCATCGAGTTGGGGATATCGATGCTGGTCAGACCAGTGCAGCCATAGAACGCATACACACCGATGCTCGTGACGGATTTGCCGATTGTGACGCTGGTCAGACCAGTGCAGCCATAGAACGCATACCCACCGATGCTCGTGACGGATTCGGGGATTACAAGATCTGTAGTTTCCTCACCATCAATAAACAAATGCTGAGCATAATACAATGGATTTGAATAGAAATTATTAAAGTCTATTTTGCACCATGCATCTAAGTCATGAATGTTGACGCTGGTCAGACCGGTGCAGTCATGGAAAGCTCCGTCACCAATAAATGTTACCGAGTTGGGGATGGTGATGCTGGTCAGTCCGCTGCAGCCCCAGAAGGCCCCCTCACCAATAGATGTTACCGAGTTGGGGATATCGATGCTGGTCAGACCGCCGAAGTTGTCGAAAGCATAGTTACCGATAGCAGTTACCGAATTGGGGATAGCCGTGTTCTTGCAGCCATAAATTAAAGTATTAGAGGCGGTCTCTATAATTGCATTGCAGTTGTTGCGCGAATCATATTTTGGATTGCCACTTTCTACCACGATGCTGGTCAGACCAGTGCAGTTATAGAACACCCCGTAACTGAGAGAAGTCACCGAGTTGGGGATATCGATGCTGGTCAGACCAGTGCAGCCATAGAACGCATTGATACCGATCTCAGTCACCGAGTTGGGGATATCGATGCTGGTCAGAGATGTGCAGCCATAGAACGTGCTCTCACTGATCTTAGTCAAATATTTAGGCATGACGATGCTGGTCAGCCCGCTGCAGTCCTGGAACGCAGATGGACCGATTGAAGTCACCGAGTTGGGGATGTCGATGCTGGTCAGACCAGTGCAGCCAGAGAACGTCAGCCCGTTGATTGTCGTGACGGAGTTGGGGATGGTGATGCTGGTCAGCCCGCTGCAGCCAGAGAACGCCCAGCCACCGATCTCAGTTACCGAGTTGGGGATGTCGATGCTGGTCAGACCAGTGCAGCCATAGAACGCATAAACATCAATAGCAGTTACCCGATAGGTGGTTCCATTATAGGTGACGGTGATTGGGATGACGACAGAGCCTGAATACGCGCCGAAAGACCAGTTTTTGTGGGTCACGGTGGCTTCGTTGCCATTGATGTTGTAATAGATGCCATCGACCTCGAAGTCATAGGCAGATGCTGTGGCTGGCAGCATGAGAGCCAGCAGCAGGAGGGAAAAGTGGAATAGTTGTTTCATTACCTTGAGTATTAGAAAAGTTAATATAGGCTGATAGAATCATTGATTTAAATTGACCCACAAAGGTAATAAAGTATTTCCAATTTTCATCATCGGTTTGCTCAATTCCCTTACATCCAACAAAAAACGGCCGGCTGCGCGGGCAGTCGGTCGCTTCGTGTTTTTGATGTGGTACCTCCGGGGATCGAACCAGGGACACGCGGATTTTCAGTCCACTGCTCTACCACTGAGCTAAGGTACCTTTCAAAAGCGAGTGCAAAGATACGGCGA
>JAEEGK010020348.1_pt1 | contig 14126 bp, 12 predicted proteins | sample 8958771 | NCBI WGS metagenome assembly JAEEGK01 (sample SAMN16246547, study PRJNA631951) | gut metagenome | biome: gut microbiome; feature: rumen; material: SC-attached | host: Bos | place: Iran: Karaj | collected 2018-10
GGCGAAAGAATGTGGACGGCTTGTCGATGGGGCACACAGCTGCGGGACAGTCCGGGATTCGCACCCGAGTTCCCTTTTAATGCCGTCGGCGCGGCACGCCACGGCAACAAAACCAGGCGCAAAGGTAAGAAAAAAACGCTTTTGTTACATAATAGAATATATTATTTTTATGTAAACCCACCGCCAAATCTTAAAGTAAAACTGCGCCAAATCTTAAAGTAAATTTGCGCCAAATCTTAAAGTAAAACACCGCCAAATCTTAAAATTAATTTGCACAAAATCATAAAAATGTTTATATTTGCCTTGACAAAATGAGATAGGAGTTGTCCCTGAAAATTTTGTCAGCAAAACGCTATGGCAACATTTGCGGCAGTTTATTGCGACCTACATAACGGCTTGTCCGACTGCACAGAACGGATGGTCTGTGTCAATCCCGATGGTGAGAAGGTCAAAATCGGGAAGTCGGTAGGGTATGCCATAATATCAAAAGAACTAAATGAAAGATTTTGCGGCAATAGATTTTGAAACGGCTAACAGCAATCGTTCGTCAGTTTGTTCGGTTGGTATTGTGATAGTTAGGAATGGTGAAATCGTAGATTCATTCTATTCGCTTATACAGCCGGAGCCAAACTATTACACTTATTGGTGTTCGCAAGTTCACGGTCTTTGTCAAGAAGATACAGAAGACGCGCCTTTATTTCCAAAAGTTTGGGAAAAGATTGAACCAAAGATTGCCGGGTTGCCATTGGTGGCTCATAACAAACCCTTCGACGAAAGTTGCTTGAAAGCGGTTTTCCGTGTTTATCAGATGGATTATCCTGATTATGAATTTTATGATACACTTTGTGTTTCACGACGTGTGTTCCCTCATTTGATAAACCATCAACTTCAAACAGTGGCGGCTGCCTGCGGGTATCATTTAGACAAGCACCACCACGCACTCGCCGATGCCGAGGCTTGCGCGTGGCTTGCGAGAGAGATATTGTAAAGGTAATTGCATTGTGTGTTCTTTTTATCAAAAAATTTTGGAAAAATTTGTAATGCCAATATTGAATTTACCGAAATAAAAGAGTATGATTAGATTTAATTCTCTTTATTCGCACAAATTTATTAGCGAATGTCTGGAAGAAGAGGTATATTCGGAAGCCAAAAACATCAGGAACCCGATAAAAAAATTATGGCATCGATATTTGCTTAGAAAGCTTAAACCGAGCACTAGAATCATATATTTGATACGTAAAATGCAGTACCATTTTAATTCTAAGAATTCGTTGAGAAAATTATATGCGCTGTATCTTCATAACAAAATATGGAAAGAAAGTTCGTGTTATATTTCACCGTTGGCATTTATTGGGAAAGGGTTAAGATTGCCGCATCCAGTGGGCATCGTTATAGGAGGAGCTGCTAAAATTGGTTCTAATGTTAGTATTTATCAACACGTTACAATTGGTAGTCGAAGGAAAGGTGATTATGTCAAAGGGCAACAACCGTTATTAGAAGATGGTGTAATATGCTTTTCTAATTGTCAAATTCTCGGTGACATTACAATTGGAAAGAATAGTGTGATTGGTGCCGGAGCAGTAGTTCTTTCTAATGTTCCGGCTAATTCGGTTTCTGTTGGTGTTCCTTCTAATGTATTATCTGATAGTTAAAAAAAATTATTTATGAAAGCATTTGATATTCTGTTTATATCTCCTTCATTTGAGCCGATACTAAAAGAAGAATCCATTGGGACTTTGATTTTAGCAAAAAAAGCGCAACTGGCTGGCTTTAAGGTTGGTATTCTTCGCTATTGGCAATCTGATGGTTTTATGAAAAAGGATTATGTCGCATTTAAAAGTGAGTTCGTGGAAAAAATATTAGAGAGTAGTCCTTCAATTGTGAGTTTTTATTGCAGATGTACCGATTATCACATCAGTTTGGACATTGCTAAGGAAATAAAAAAAGTTTCGTCTGATACAAAAATTGTTTATGGCGGACCTCAGGCAGAATTGGTTTCGAGAGATACGTTAAAATTCTTTCCATTTGTTGATTATGTGGCGTGTAGTGAGGGAGAAAACACTATTGTTCCTCTTCTTGATTATCTGATTTATCAAAAGTTGCGACCAGAAGATATTCCAGGTCTCTGTTACAGAAATAAAGTCGGGGAGATTATTCAAAATTCTTTTCCTTCTTTGTTGCCCAATGATTATAAAAGATTTTTTCGGTATTATGACCTGATTCCTGAAACGGTAGTTTCACGTAGCAATAATTTGACTATTGATGTTGGAAGAGGATGTCCTTATTCTTGTACATTCTGTAGCACAAAAACTTTTTGGAAGCAAAAGTTTCGTTTGCGGAATATAGATGACATGATTATGGAAATGAAGTGGATTGTATTAAATTATAAAATTACAAGGTTTGATTTTGACCACGATATGTTTACTGCAAATAAGAGCAAACTTCGTAAGTTTTGTGATGCAATAATAGAGAATAATTTGGATGTTTCTTGGTATTGTTCGTCAAGGTTGGATACAATTTCCCCTGAGGATATAGATTATATGGCGAATGCAGGTATGACAAGCATTTTATTTGGAGTAGAAAGCGGCTCTAAGCGAATGCAAAAGATTATCAACAAAAATTTAGACTTTTCAAAAGGTCGTGAGATAATCAAGTATGCAGTATCCAAAGGGATTAAGGCAAAAGTGTCGTTTATGTACGGTTTCCCGGAAGAAACCGAAGATGATTTTGAAGACACGTTACGTTTGATTCTTGAATTTCAGAGATTGGGAGCGTATATTGTGATATGGAGATGTGGAATACTTAATGGTACTGCTATGTATGATAAGTTTAAAGATGACCTTTTTTTGTCCGATAAGAATTGGAAAAACTATTCTTTTTTCGGGTTTAGGGAAAACAGAGCAATGATCAAGTCTCACCCTACCATTTTCCCTCATTTTTATGACCATCCTAATCCTTTGCGAAAAAAAACTGAATTCTTTGACCTGTTTTTCTATTTATGGAAGGATTTTTCAAGAGTCGACTTCGATAGGGTTGCTGATAAGTTTATGTTGTCAGCGAAGAGGCTTGTTGATATGTATGACATATTTGTGTCTGCAAATATGTCAATCTTTAGTACACATACTCCGCGAAGTTTGGACAGATTTTGGAATTTTTCCGAGGATGAATGTCGCACTTTAGTTGATAATTTTATAAATAGTGCCGATATTTCGAACATCTGAAAATGATAATGAAGCCAAAGATTCTTATAATTAATTCAAGATGGAACTCTGCATCTTCAGGTGTGGATGGGGGTTCAATGACCGCAATGAATATAATTGATGCATTGAAGGGCAAAGCTCATGTTGACATACTTACAAGTGTCGATTGTGTTGCCTCCATTCCGCCAAAGTGGTACGAACACATACATACATATTGTTTGTCAAACAGAGATAGTTTCAAAGATAAGTTTTGTTTGAGAAAAGCAATTTCTTGTTCCGTAGCCAGAAAAATAAAAAATCTTATAGCACAATATGATAAAGTCATAGTTATTCATGTTTTTCATGCTGTATTTTTACATGGACATCTTTCTGCTGCGGAATACGAGAAGATCATATTATTTCCAATGTTTTTGACACCGTCTTATGAGATGTCCAATGAAGAAATACCTATGTGGTATAAAGAACAAGAGCGTGTTGTGTTGTCTGAAATCTCGCATATTATTACGCCCAGCAGATTTGAAAAAAAACAACTCGTTGATTGTTTTCATGTCAATGAGAATTTTATTACAGTTGTACCTCGCATGGTGTCTCATAACTTTACTCGCACAACACATACATCTGTACATAGCGATGGAATAGTTTTATCCTGTATATCGAGTTTTAGGAGACAAAAAAGAGTAGCGTTGTCAATAGATTTAATCAAACGACTTAGGTTGCAAGGTGTTGATGTACAAATGTTTATAGTCGGAAGCATTCAGGATAAAAATGAGTACAGAAAGTTCCTTGACGAACTGAATGGTTTAGAACTATTAAATTATATACATCATACAGAATGTATGAGCCAGACGGAGCTTAATAAATTATTTTCAAACGTTGATTTCAATGTTTCATTCTCGTTGTGTGAAACTTTTGGCAGGGCGATTGTAGAGAGTTTATATACGGGACTTCCAAATATCATTCTTGACGAATCAGGAAATATGTCAGAATTGATAGGGAAGGAGCATGGTGCAATATTCTGTTCTTCAGTTCAGGATATGGCAGACACCATAATAATGTTGTCAAATGACACGAGGTGTTATTCCGATTTGGGAAAACAAGCGTTTGATTTTGGCACGAATTTTTATGGTGCCAAGTGTAAAACAATTTTAACGGAAGTGATACTAAAATAATCAATCAAAATATGGAAGCAACAAGTATTGAATATCTTGGGCAAAACATTAGTTTGGATGGGAAAATAATGGAACGCAAGGTCTATTACCATTGGAATTCATTATATTCCAATATGATACCTTCATCAATTGGGAAGGTACTATCTCCGTTCGACTATGGAATCAGAAAAAATGGAGAAGATATAAGCATTTCTTCTTTTTTGATGAACTCTGATGATGTCACATTGGAAACTATTTTCCAATTTATCAAGGACACAATGCATAATGGGAGAATTGATGAATTGCAATCTCAGTTTTTGTACATATTAAATTCAAATAATAAAGTTCATTATAATCCGATACTATCGTTAAAATTCGCAAGAGGTGTACTTGATAAAGTCTCTTTGTATGTCGCACCATTATTTGAAAAGTCATGGATGTCAGACTATTTAAGTAGAACGATGGAAACATTCGCAATGAAATCTCATAATAATATTAGGGATATGGTTCATGATTTTGTAACCTCCAAAAATATGGATCTTTTCATGACAGCATGGGATTTTTGTAATGACGCAAATTTGTACTACAAGGTATATCTTAAAAATAAGAACCCACTTTTAGTAGAAGATACGTTTAGGCGTCAAATACAAGAACTCGCTCCGTATTTGACAGTGCCCGGTTTCAGGTTTTGTGAGATTGCGTTTCCTTTTGTTAATGATTGTCTGACCCATTATAATTTATATTATAAACCTCAATCACGATAAAGACGATGAATGTCATTTTTGAGTCAAAAAAACATCTGCCAGTATATGATATGAAGGACATTGAAAAAGAAGATTTTTCTGTGTTCTTCTCTTCGCACAAGCGTAGCGTAATATATGTCATTAGCGATAATGACAATTTAGTTGGATATATAAACCACTCCCTATATAGAGGATGTAATAATGGTAATTTTGAAGGCAAAGTGTTGCCTTTCGAATACATTGTTGATATTCAAGAAATTCCAGCATTAAATCTGGATTCTTTATTGTCAGAGACAACTCAAATAGATGCAGTTCCAGTTTTGGACGAAGGGAAATTTGTAGGTGCATTAGTTAGAAGTTATTCAGAAGAATTAGTTGCTTTTGATCGCTTGATGAACCAAATTGCATTGGGAATATTGGAATGTTTTAAGGAACTGGTAATTACTTTTTTAAAATCAATTGGTGTCGAGATCATCTCTTTTATTGGAAGTGATGAAGATTATTGTCATTTTAAGGATATTTTAGGATTAAGTTTCTCAATCCTTCCTGTTGGAAATACGACGGGACAGCTTATAATAGATGTTGAACATTCAAAAAGTTACCGCATTAGAGAATGTTCGCAGGATGCAAGTCAAATTCTTTCTATGGAAGAATTGATGACACTTTCTTTGATTCCTTTTATGAAAAATTTCGCGCAAGACAATGGACTTTTTTTTCATTGTTACGAAGGACTAATTGCAGAAAAAATAGATAATTGTTCTTCTCATTGTTTGCTTGACGGTAGTTCAAAAAACGTAGCTGAGGCTATTGCTTCAGCATTTGTTTGCGAAAAGTTTTCGGCGGGAAACAAAAAAGTTAAAGACTTCTTGACAGATCCTGATTTGAGCCCGTTAAATGAGAATTATGTTATTTCCAATGGAGTTAATCTGATAATGGCTGTTCCAAACAGAGGTCAGAAGCAGACAGATAATAATGCAGTATTCTTTTATGGTTCTTGTTTGACTTATGGGTTATGTGTGCCAGAGGAACTGTCTATTCCTTCGTTAGTAAGGGACATTATAAAAAATACAGGTTTTGATGTAGTAAACAACGGTGTGAAAAATGGACATTCCCTTTTAAATGATTTTTTGTTCATTTTGAGTACGTCTTTTAGACATGGCGATCATATTGTGATTATCAATGCTTTCTCAGACAGAATCAGAGAATCCCTGACTGCATTTTTTGATGTTATGGAATTGTCAGCAATCATGAATGACAATGATGATAAGGCATGGTTCTTCCTTGACAATACATTTCATATAAACCATATAGCAAATGAAATCATAGCCAAGGCAATAGCTCGTTCTCTCAACTTGGATACTAATTCTACAATCAATGATTTACAAAAAGAAGTGGCATTCTTTGATAAATGCAACAGCAGGAGTAAAATCGCATCTAAGTTTGTGATGGAAAAAGGATTGTTAGGTACATACAGGGAGTATTTATTGTCTCATAAAAAAAATGGTTATAATGGAACTAACATTGGTGCGGTACTTTTGACTGCTAATCCTATTACTCTTGGCCATAAACATTTGATATCTTATGCGAGAAGACATTGTGATGTTCTTTACGTTTTTATTGTAGAAGAAGATGGCTTTATGTTTAATACTGTGGAGCGAATGTTGTTAACTTATAGCGTAATTTCAGATCCAAATATAATAATTGTTTCTACCGGCAACCTAATGACTGCAAAGTTTACATTTCCAGAATATTTTTCCAAAGAAAAATGCGATTATAAATTGTCTCCACAGAATCTTTCAGATATACATTGTAACATATTTGGCAGTTTCGTTTGTCCATTACTTGGTATTACCAAGCGGTTCGTTGCAGAAGAAAATAAAGGATCTGTGACTGACATTTATAATAAAAAACTTTTTTCTGTGTTGCCTAAATATGGAGTAGAAGTTGTGTTGATACCTCGTCTAAAGTTATTCAATAATTCTGTGATTTCATCCTCCAAAGTTAGGTCTCTTATTAGAAATAAAGAATGGGATGATTTACCTTTTTTTGTATCCAAACCAGTGGAAGAGTATATTAAATCAAAATGGAAAAAGGGAAATTGATTTATTCAGGACGTTGGTCTCTCGGATATGTGAGCGACGGCATTTTTATTAAAGAGTTGGTTTACTACGATCCAAATTCAGTGAAACGGGAAATGGAAGCCAGTAATGCAGCGTTTGGCTCTGGAATACCGACTCCAAAATGCTTTCGGTATTTTGATGATGGCATTCATATTCAAATGCATTTTCAATATGTAGATATGACTCCGTTTGAAATTGGTGGTTCTGATGAGGATTTAAATAGTGTTCTTGATATTGTACAAAGATTGCAATATGTGCAATGGAAGCAAAACGATGAATATTGGACGAAAAGTCTGATTCCCGATTTTTCGGATGCGTTGTCTTATATTGGATTTGAAAGGGAGCATATTATGGCTTTTGTTTCACAATTAAAACCAACAATCTTTATTCATGGAGATATGTCATGTCAAAACATAGGAGTGTCAAAGGAAGGTGTTTGTATATATGATTTTCAGCATGGATGTTTAGGACCTAAAAATTGGGACTTGTGTCATCTCGCAGGTACGTTGCGTCCTTTTTTATCCGAATCATGGGATTTATCTGATGGCGAACTACAAATGGCTTTTTGTATTGCGGCAATTAAATTAGGCAGGGCTATACGAAAAAATGCTTCTGACATTGATGAAAAAAAATCAATATACAATGAATGGAAAAAAAGAATATGCGCAATTTGATTTTCTTGATAAATGTATTGAATTGTAGTATAGGAGGAATGGAGATTCACCAACGAGCCTTTATTGAATATTATAAAACTTCTGCTGAGTACAGACTATATGTAGTTGAAAAGTTGCGCTCCGGCATAATTGTTTATATGACAATCAATAATATGTTGCGACAAATAGCACTATATGAATCTGTTACAGAAGGATTGCAGTGTTTGTGTCGCACTCTAACAGGAACATCAATTATATTTGCAAATGATTTTTGGTGGCTTGATATGATTCCTACTATAAAAAAGATATTTCACAATAGCAAAATATATATTCGCTCTGGCGGCAATGATATAGAAAAAATGCCTTGGAATCCCAGTGATTTACCTTATGAGGAACGACATACTCTATGTGTAAATACATTAAATCAGATAGATGGTATTATTGTAAATAGTCATTTTACACAAACACGGTTCATTTCGCATGGGATACCAACTGAGAAGACCATTATTATACGAGGAGGCGTCAATATTACTGCTTGTCGTTTTATTGTCAACAATCGAGAAATGTTGAATAAACAAATGCGACGAATTTTGAGCATCACTTCGCCTTATATTTTTGCGTTTGTTTGTCGTTTTGTCCCATTTAAAGGTATTGAGTTGGCGTTGGAAGCGATAAGAAAATCGTGGGTCAGAAACAAATGCCATTTGTTGTTTGTCGGAGATGGAGAATTAAAAGATGAACTCGTTCTCTATTGTAATATACATTCGTTAAGAGCATCTTTTTTGGGTGCGCTTCCAAATGAAACAGTCTTACAGATTATGGGTGCAAGTGATTTATTATTCAATACTTCGCTTGAACAAACCAAGTCATACAAAGACCATTCTTATATTCATACTGAAACAATGGGGAGAAGTATGATGGAAGCAATATCAGTGCACACCCCGATTATTGCCACTAATGTGGGTGGAACATCAGAACTTTTTGAAGAAAACGAAGATATCGGAATTTTGGCAGACTGTTCTTCTGAGGCTGTTTATAATGCTATACAAAAAGCATTAAACCATAATTTTATTTTTAAAATTAACAAAGACTATTCTTGGAATAATATTTTTAATTTATACACATCAATATTTAATGCGTAATATATGGAATTGTTTACCCCTTATCAAACAATGAAAGAGAGTGTGAAGTCAATACCTCCAACTTCTAATGTCAAATTGCTAATCAGACACTCATGCCGTCCTTCTCTAAAAGGCATTAAGAATCCAGACACATGTGGTCTTACGGCAGAAGGAATCGAGGTTGCCACCAAATTTGGGAGAAGTCTTCCGTTTAAAATTGGCAAGTGTTTCAGTAGTCCCATTTTGAGGTGTACAGAAACAATTAAAGCAATGACACAAATACCTTTTGACTCTATAAATATTTCAGATGTATTAGGGTATTCATTTGTAGACGATAATAATATTGCTCAAAAATATTTTACAGAAATGAATTTGAAACAGCTTGTTTTTTTGATGATTCGTCAATACAAAGTAGAGGGTTTCATAACGAAAGAAGAAGGTGTTCGAAATATATTAGATTTAATGTTTTCTGTTAGCGGACGAAATGGGTATTTAGATATTTATTGTACTCACGATATACATTTGGCAATAATGGATTCTGTCATTTTCTCCAATTATGATTCTGTTGACAGTATTCGAGATAATTGGCCGAATATGCTTGAAGGAATGTGGTTTTGGGGCGACAGAATGGATTTCTATGTAGTTTGGCGTGGGGAAGTAAGACATTGTAAATTTAATGGCATTGTAAATAGTGGATATAGTACGCTGTTTAAAAATCATATTGGTGATACGAACCTATTGGCGGAATTAGTTCATAACGTGTAATATACTATGTTTGATATACAAAAAAATCATCAGACTTAGGAATTCAATAAAAAGAATATTTTACAAAAACGTCTTAACCCATTTATTCCGTGCGCAACAATATTTGAAGAAAGATATGCCTATATATACAGAACCGCAACATTCTTAATGGTTGTTTCATTATAACCTCTAAATTATTTTCATTCCTTTCTATTAAATTTCAATCCCCCTCTCCTTATATTATCCTGTCTTCCCCTAAAAAAAGTTGACTCACAACAACGAGTCAAAAATGTATAAATACAAGACGGCGAAACGAGAAAAGTATTACGATGAAGTGATACGGTTGCACTTTGAGAAAGTCTACGGCGAAGACCGTATATCGAAAATTTTACCGATAGGACATACCACAGTTGGCAGATGGATTGCTAACTTTGTAGCCGAAAACAAACACAATCCAGACTTTAACGCTATGCGAAAGAAAAAACAGAAGGCAGCACCGCGCGAACAGCACAAAGCGGGACAGCAAGAGAGCTCTCTTGACGACAAGGACGAGGTAGCCAAACTCAAATCAGAGATCGAGCAGTTGCGCAAAGAACTTGACTTTGAAAGGCTTAAAGCGACAGCCTATAATACAATGATAGACATCGCCGAAAAGAAATTCAGCATTTCGATAAGAAAAAAAAGTGGCGCCAAACAGTAGAACCCCTGCGGGCAATGGTCGCCGGCAGCTTCACAATGCCGCAACTTTGCTTGCTGTTTGGCGTAAGCAAGCAGGCGTATTACCAGTATGACGAAGACGCCGCCCTGGCGAAGGCGGCGCAGGAAGGCTTCGCCCTTGAATTCATCAAACAGGTCCGTAAAAAAGACCCTGGTATCGGAGGTGTGAAACTCTGGCACGTGTACAAGAATGAGTTCCAGACCACAGACTCGATAGGCAGAGACCGATTTTGCCGCATAATATGCGACAACAATCTCAAAGTCCGCCAGACGGTTTGCAAGCCAAGGACGACGGATTCCTCACACGGGCTTCCGACCTATCCGAACCTTGTAAAATATTTCATACCGACAGCCGCCAACCAACTGTGGGTTAGCGGTATAACCTACATTATGATAATGGACGGCGAGACAGACTACCATTTTTGCTATTTGTCGTTGGTATTGGACGCATACAGCGAAGAAATAGTAGGTTGGAGCGTCGGCCCCACGCTCGACACCGAATATCCGATACGGGCGTTAAAAATGGCGTTGGGACGCATAAAGGGCAGAAAATCCAACCTTATCCACCATTCTGACAGAGGATGTCAGTATGCAAGCAAGGATTATGTCAAATTGCTTAATTCCAACGGCATAAGGATCAGTATGACCGAATCGGGCGACCCTAAGGACAATGCGCAGGCGGAACGTATCAACAATACGATGAAAAATGAATTGCTGTATAACAAAGTGTTCCATAATGTTGAAGAAGTAATAGCAGCGGTTGCCGTTGCAGTAGAATACTACAACAACGAACGTCCGCATATGAGCATAGGTATGTCAACTCCATCCCAAGCCTCTATGATGCAAGGAGATAGGGATATGAAATGGAAAAATCTAAGACAGGCGGCAAATTAAGTTCAATTACGAACTGCAATTTATTTTGCCAAGCAATTGGTAAAATAAAGCATCAAAAAGATGCAGACAATACGAACAATGCAAAAAAATAAAAGGAGGCTTTGCAGCCTCCCTGAAATTAATTAATTTTGCGTTGTCATGAAAAAGTACAAACAATTAATTTCGCAGCAAAGATATACAATTTCTGCGATGTTGCAAAAAGGATATTCACAAAAAGAAATCGCAGATGCAGTTGGGGTGTCTGCAAGCACGATAAGTCGGGAGCTTAACCGCAATCGTGGCAAAAGAGGCGTCTATTCGTATAAATTAGCTGACGAGATGGCGCAAGAACGTAGGGAGCGCGTTGTGAACAACAATGCCAAAAAACCTGCGATTTTGCGTCGTGTAAGCCAAATGATAGAAGAAGACTATTCGCCAGCACAAATCAGCGGGGTGCTCAGGAAGGAGGGCGAGGCAATCTCGCATGAGTGTATATATCAGTATATCAGGCGAGACAAGGCAAATGGCGGCACGCTCTATAAGCACTGCCGACACATGCTCAAACACCGCAAAAGATATGTGGGCGCAAACGCCAGTTGCAAGAACATACCCAATAGAAGGAGTATTTCTGAAAGGCCAATTGAGGCTGACAACAAGTCGAATCCTGGACATTGGGAGATGGACACGATAGTCGGGAAAGACAACAAAGGTGCCATTGTGACATTGACAGAGAGGACGACAAATTTTTTGTTGATGATGAAATTGAAGTTTGGCAAAAACGCGACAGAAACCGCCAAAGCGGTAGTCAAATTGTTGTTGCCGTATAAGAATCTCGTAAAAACCATAACAACGGACAATGGCAGCGAGTTCGCCTGCCATGAACTGATAACGAAAAAAATTGGAGCAAAGGTTTATTTTGCCGACCCGTACAGTTCATGGCAGAAAGGCGCAATTGAACACGCGAACAAACTTATTCGCCAATATATTCCGAAAGGAAGTAGTTTTGACGAGTTTGATGACGAATTTATAAAAAAAGTTCAGATGAAAATCAACAGAAGGCCAAGAGAAAAACTTAATTTTGAACCACCTGTAAAGGCGTTTCAAAATGTTATTAAAAAATTGCACTTGTGAGTTGAATCTGCGCAAGGGAAAAAACTTTTAGATTTTTTGGTGCTTTCGCAAAAAACATATAAATTTGTAGCGTTGATAACGTTGAATTAATCAAATATTAAGAACAATGAAGAAAACAATAATTGACATATCGGCTACGGAAGCAAGAAAAATCTTCCTAAAATCGGAGTGGTATTCTAATATAGATTTACCTGAATACTTCGACTTTACTGACTTGCTGAATAAATTGAATAAGAAAATGTCTGAAATTCAGGATGTTGACCTTGATAATCTAATATGTCCACACAAAACCATATTATGTGGACCAAGACAATTTTATATGAACAAAAAGGGAGATTTTGAAATAGAAAAGACTAATTTGCCTTCGAATATAGAGCAAGTCAATTACAGTTTTTATCACAATAAGGATGGCAACTTGGCTTGGCGAAAAATGCAATTAATCAATCCTGCACTGTATATTTTATTGGTACATATAATAACAGAAGATAATAATTGGAATATAATAACACAAAGATTTAAAGAATTTTATAAGAATAATATTCCAAGCGAAAAAGAAATAATGTGTTGCAGTATCCCCCCAATACGTGATTCTAATACGACATTAGCGGCAGAAACAATTACTAATTGGTGGACAGATGCGGAATTGGAAGCATTAGTTTCTTCAATGTCTTTCAAATGGCTTGCGACAACGGATCTTACAGACTGTTATGGTTCTTTATATACCCATACGATACCTTGGGCTATTAAAGGGCAGGAATACTCTAAAAACAATAGAAGTAAAAAACTATTTGAAAACAAAATCGACTCTGTAATACAATCTATGAATTTTGGACAAACGAATGGTATACCACAAGGAAGTGTACTGATGGATTTTATTGCAGAACTTGTTTTAGGTTATTCCGATTTATTACTGTCTGAAAAACTTAAAAAAAGAACAGACATACAACGCTATAAAATTATACGTTATCGAGATGATTATAGAATTTTTACAGATTCAAAGGAAGATGCGGTAAAAATTTTGCGAGATTTGTCAGAAGTTTCTGCCGTTTTGAATTTTAAACTAAACATGCAGAAAACGTTTGTAAGCCAAGAACTTATTGCTGATTCTATAAAACCTGACAAATTATACTACAATAGCGAAAAAAAAATGGAAAGTACTTTGCATAACCATTTGCTATTGATTCATAAACTTGCAAAAGAACATATAAATTCGGGTAGTTTGAAAAAAGCACTACAAAAATTCAGAAAAAGAGTTATATCAGAATGTTCGATTGCAAAAGATATAGATGGAAAATTATTAAGGGTATTAATAGCAATTCTTGTTGATATTGCCATGCATAATTCAAACGCATACTCTCAAATCGTTTGTACTATCGGCAATCTCTTATCGTTTGAATCGGATAAAGACAAACAAAACGAATTGTTTTCGGTCATTAAAAGGAAATTTGAAGACATTCCTAATAGTTGTTTCCTTTCTGTGTGGATGCAAAGATTGGCTATTACTAATAAAAATTTAGAATACGGCAAATCTAATGAACCATTATGTAATGTTGTTGAAAGCATAGGCAAAACTGGTTCCGAACTATGGGAATTTGAATGGTTAAAAGACGAATACAAAATGCTAATTAAAAGCACAAGTATCATTAGTGAAAAGAAATATAAAAATATGCCTGAGT
>JAEEGK010020351.1_pt1 | contig 14123 bp, 7 predicted proteins | sample 8958771 | NCBI WGS metagenome assembly JAEEGK01 (sample SAMN16246547, study PRJNA631951) | gut metagenome | biome: gut microbiome; feature: rumen; material: SC-attached | host: Bos | place: Iran: Karaj | collected 2018-10
TTTCTAAATCAAATTGCCATAAATCATTCAAGAAATTTCCATCTTTTTTAACTCCTCCAAATATATATAAATATTTATTTAATATACATGACGAATGACTTGTTCTTGCTATCGGAATATTTTTATTTGTTTTATCTGAAATCAAATTCTCATTTTCTGTGTCATTTTCTATCTCATTTTCTATCTCATTTTCTGGCTCATTTTTTTTCTCATTTTTTTTCTCATTTGATAATATATTTTCAATAGTGTTGTTGATTACATTTTTTTCATCTTCATTTGATAAGTTTATTAATTGATTGTTTTCACTCATTTTAACTTCTTTTTCTTCCTTATAGCTTTTATATTTAATTTCTTTGAATTTATTTGTTTCAATATTATAAAAATACATTTTATTTAAAGACTCACTTTTGAATCCTCCAAAAATAACAATGGATTTTTTCTTAGGATAATAATTAGCAGAATGCATACAAACACCAGAAAATTCATTTTCATTAAATTCTTTTTTTTCAAGTATATTCTCATTGATATCATATATAAAAACAGTATTTGAAGGCAACATACTTCTATTTTGGCCTCCAATAATATAATATAATCCATTAACTTCATTTCCAGTATGAAAAGCAAGAGAATCTAAAAATACATTATTTGAAGGAATTACATTAATCCATTTTGGTTTATCAATCTTTAAATTTATTTTTTGAATATCATTTAATTTTCCTTCTGTTATATCTTTTCCTCCAAAAATAAATAAGTAATCATTATATATTAACGACGAATGGAAACTTCTTCTTTTTGGTGCTGAAAATGTTCTTAACACACTCCAATTGTTTAAATTATTATGATCAAAGTCATTTCTTGATAAAGGAGTCAATTTTACTCCTTCATATTTTATTTGACTTAATTCTTTTGATGAACCTAAATTTAATTTCGATGATTTTCTCTCTGTTAAAGCTGAAGTTGAACTTGATTTTATTAATTTTTTTCTAAACATTTTTATTTTTTTTAAATTTTAAATTCATTTAAAAAATGTATTATATATTAAAAATATATTTTAATTAAATTTATTCTTCTTTTGGTTTTGGAATATATTCATTTTCTTTTGATTGAGAATAAACTAATTTAAATAATCCAAAACATATAATTGAAAAACCAATAATAGAAGTGATTGTAGTTATAAAAGCAATAGGCCAAAAATATTTCATTTGTCCAGCTGGAATTTGATGTTTTAATTGTTCATAATTATTAATTAACATATTTAATTCATTTAATATAGTATTCATTTTATTTTTAATTTCTTTACTAAATACTTTCCTATTATTAATATTATCTTTATTATATATATTTGAATTATATAATATATTATCATAGAAATCTTTTATATAATTATTAAATGTATTTTCTTTTGAATTAAATATATGAAAATAAGGATGAGGCATCATTACTGTTTGATGAGTTAAAATTGAGTTTTCATTTAAACTTGGTTGATATCTAAAATGAATTGGGAATTTAATATTAAAATTTATTTTTTTCATTTGTTCGAAATTTGCACAAAAATAAAACGAAAAATAAGCTTGTTCACTTAAATCACTTGATAATTCTTGTTCTATAAATCTACTTGCATATAAATTATATTTTACATTTATTCCTTTTTTATCCATATATTCATTTACTAAGTTTTTAAATTCATTTTTTTCTATATATACATCTTCTGTTAAAATTTCATGTATTAAATAACATAATGAATCTGATTTTTTTAATTTATATTTTTCATAAAAATCATTTAATGTTTTTTCAGTTAATTTAATTTCCATTGTATTATGATATACACTTGTTTTTTTATTTGTCATTATTTTATAAGGATAATTACTCATATAATTATTAGGAAATTTCTTTTGATTAAATTTTTTTTTATTAGAATTATTATAATTTGATGTATATTTATATATTTGATTTGATGGTTTATTTAGCATAAAAATATTTTCATATTTATTATCCTTTATTTGAAATTTAATTGGTTTTCCATAATAATATAAAAATATCTTATTTAAAACAAATATATTTTTTTTAGAATCAAAATAAAGAACTAATTCATATGAACAATTATCATTCCATTTAATTATATTCTTTTCAAATAATAATTTAACTTCATTATGAATTTCAACAAAATGAATATTTAACATTGATTCAATTAGAGGAATATCTCCATAATTTTTTTTATTATTAATTAAATTATACCAGAAATTTTTTTCAAGAAGAGAGTTTTTTTCATTTAAATTCATATTTTTATCAATATATTCAATTCTTTCAATACAATAATGTTTTTTATCATCTTCTAATGATGTATAAGAATCAGAATTTTTATAATGAAAAGTAGAAACATGTTGAAGTAATTTATTTTTTAAAGTATAATAACCAGGATAATCAGTATCTAAGCAAATAACATTTTTATAATATAATGAATTAATGTATATTGAAATTAAGTTTTTAGGAGTTATATTATTGTTTGAAATATTAGATTCATATTTTTCAATTATATTATCTGTTGTATGAGTTTGAGATAATAAATATGATTCTTCTTTTATTTCTGAAATCTTATCTAATGAAGTAAAAAAAATAGATTTATTATCAAAATTATCAATTGATATTATTGTTGGTATTAATAATAAAATTGATAAAAATTGATTTTTCATTTTTTTCATTTAAATTTTAATATAATATAAATAATAAATAAAATCAATAATATAATTATAAGAGGTAAATATAAATTAATTTTGTAATAATTAAATTTGTAAAAAAATGATTATTCTCAAATATTTTCATCACTTTCAATGAATAAGAAAACATACAATTTTATTTATTAATCTTCATTATCTCTAACACGAAGAGTATTAGTATAAGTATTATTATAATTACTTTGAATAGTAATTACATTTGGATTTTCAATATCATTTTCATTTGAATCATTATCAGCTAAATTAGGAATATTATCATTATTATTATTGTTATTATTATTATTAACATTATTATTCTCAGAATTATTCTCATTATTTTTATCAGTATTTATTGGATTTTGACTAGAAAGAGGTTGATTTAAATTATCTCCTTTACGATAAAATTGAATAAATTCATTTCTACATTCAGGACAAGTATTATTAAAAGAATTTTCAGAATAAAACCACTTTTTAATTTCATTAAAATGGAAAACATGTTTACAATTTCCCATATAAACAACATCATCCATTTTAAATTCATTAAGACAAAACGTACAAACAGAGTTTTTAGAAGAATCTTGAACTAAATTAAAAACTGTCGAAACTAACTTGTTAGAAAATTCTTTAGCAATATTTTTATTTACTTCATTCAAAGTTTTTTCTTCTTCTCTTTCTCTTTCTCGAAATCTTCTTCTTCTATTGAATTGACCTTCATATTGATGTTCTTTTTTCTTATAAAGAATAATTAAAATAATCAATAAAATAGCAACAATAATCATCAGAATACTACAAACAATAATAATTGTATAATTATTATTTAGATTTTTACTTATAATAACTTCAAAAGGTAATTTATCAGAAGGCAATTTATTATAATACATTATATAAATACCTTCATATTTTTTTGGAATTGTGTATATCATTTTTTTATCATTCATTTCATATAATTTTGTTGAAGACATTACTTCCATATATAAATCAAATGAAAAATCATCTCTTTTTGTTGTTATATAAAAGTCTTTTTTTGAATAATTTTCATTTGTTATTGTATATAAACAAAATAAATTTGAGATTCCATATTGATTATTTACTTTATTCATTTGAATTTTAATTTCTTTACCTTGAAAAGTATAATCTAAAATACCACAATAATTTGCCATTAGAGATAAAGATGATAGGTCAGATTTACATGATTTTAATTTTTTAAAAAAATTTATTTTTGAATCTTTTGTATCATCTGATAAACATAATCCATTTTCATATTTACATGATGATAAAGAATTACAAGATAAACAATCTGATTTAGAACATGATTCAGATTTAATATATTTTAATATTAATATTAAAAATAAAAAATTTTGGGACATTTTTAGTTATTAAATATTTTTTCTTTTTTTTATATTTTTTCAAATTTTGGAATTTTATTATTTGAATATTTATTTAAAGGGCTTTTCACTTTTAAGAAATATAAAATTAAGTTTATGTTTTGGTTATAAATTAATAGCTCAAAAGAATGATAATTCTAAAAAATAATTGATCTATTTAATAATAAAACAATAAGAATAAATAAAACAATAATAGATATTTATATCAATTTTCTAAATAAATCACTTATTCTCCAGAAAAACATTAGAATAAAAACTTCAAAATAAAAAAACAAAAAATAACACATTAAATCTCAAAAAGAAATATACCATTTAAGTAATAAAAGTATATAATTAATAAAAATAAAAAAATAAACATTCCCAAAAAAAAAACACCGCTAAAAAAAAATAAAAAAAATGCCAATCGAGGATTTTCAAATAGGTAAAATTCTTGGAAAAGGAGCATTTAGTTCAGTATTACTAGTGAAAAGAATACAAGACAACAATACCTATGCAATGAAAAGAGTAAAAATAGGACAATTATCTCCAAAAGACAAACAAAATGCATTAAATGAAATAAGAATATTAGCTTCATTATCCCATAATAATATAATTGGATATAAAGAAGCTTTTTTTGATGATATAACTCAAACATTAAATATAGTAATGGAATATGCAGATGAAGGTGATTTACAATCAAAAATAAGAAACAACCAAAAAAAAAAATTATTCTTCACCGAAAACACAATTTGGAATATATTAATTCAAGTATTAGAAGGATTAAAATATCTTCATGAAAATAATATAATTCATAGAGATTTAAAAAGTGCAAATATATTTTTAAATAAAAATGGAAATATTAAAATAGGGGATTTAAATGTAAGTAAAGTGGCTCAACATGGTTTTGCTTCAACACATACAGGAACTCCATATTATGCTTCTCCTGAAGTTTGGAAAGACAATCCATATGATAATAAATGTGATATTTGGTCTTTTGGTGTTATTTTATATGAATTATGTACTTTGAAAGTTCCTTTTAGAGGAACTAATTTAAAAACTCTTGTTAAAAATATTAATAGTGGAAAATATGAACCTATAAGTAATCATTATTCTAAAAATTTACATTTAATATTAAGTTATATGCTTGTGGTTAATCCTCATAAAAGAAAAAGTGCTAAAGAATTATTAGAATTAGATTTTGTAATAGAAAAAACTGAAGGGTTTTTAATGCAAACTAAAAAAGGTCAAGCTATATTAATGAATACAATTAAAATGCCTGGAAATATGAAAGATATAAACAGGGCTCTACCTAAAAAAAGATATAATGATAATGAAAAAATGAAAGAAAATGATGAGTATGAAATTATGAAAGAAAGTATTAAAGAAGGAGGATTTGGAAACATTAATTTTAAGGAATTGATTAATGAAAATGATCAAAAAAATAATAATAATATTAAGGATAATAATGTAAATAAGGATTATTCTAATAATTTTGATTTTCAAAAAGAAAGGAAACCTATTATTGTTAAGAAGATTAATGCTATTGAAGATTTATATGATAAGATTTTTAATAGGAAAAATAATAATAATTATTTTTATGGGAATAATAATTATGAGAATAGAATTAATTCTGAGAATAATAATAATAGAAGAATTAAAAATGTAATTAATAATGTTAAAATGCAAGACCTTATTAAAGATAATTATCCTCATAAAGAATTAAGCAATGAAAGACAAATTGATAATCAGAATAAAAATATTAATAAAGGAGGAACAGATAACAATAAAAAAGAGTATAATTATGAACATCAAAAAAATGATTCTAAAAAAATAAAAATAGAAAATTTAGACGAAATTATGGGAAAATTAGAACATAAAATTAATAATTATAAAAATGAAGCAGAAAATTTCAGAAATAAATGGAATAATGCTAATAAAAATGAAGGTAACAACAATCAAAATAATTTTGTGAGTAAAATAAATTTAATAAATAATAACAATAATAATAATAATTATAATTTTAGAAACGACAATGAAAACGAAAAAAGAAAACAATTAATGAATAAAATAAATAAAATAAAAATGAATTATAATAAAAATCATAATCAACAAAATAATAAATATGAACAATTATTTGAAAAAAATAATCTAAAAGATAATAATAATAAAAATATAGCTCATCATTATTTTAGAAATGAAAATAATAATAATAATCAAAATAAGAATTATGAACTTTTTGAAAATGAATTTAAAAATCTTGAAAACAAATATAAATATAATAAACAACAAAGAAAGGAATATAGTAATAATATTCAAAAAAATTATAATTATAATCACAATTATAATAATAATATTTTTTCTAACCAAGAAAGAGTAAATCAAAGACCAATTAGTGCAAATATCAATAATTATAATTTAAATAAAGGAGATGACTTTTTTAATCAATTTAAAGAAAAATATAATATAAATAGAAATGTAAACAATAACAGAGATAAAAGTCCTTTAATTGGAAGAAGAAATTATAACTTTAATGATTATATGAAAAATAATAAAGTTAATAATAATAATAATTATTTTATCAATTATAATCAATATGAAGATAAAAATTCATATAAATACCAAAATAACATTTTAAAAAAACCAAATAATTTTTCATCTTTATTTCAAAAACAATAAATATTAAAAAATGAATGATAATAATAAATATAAATTTTATAAAGTATATTTATTAATTAATTTTTTAACCAACTGAATTATTATTTAAAAATTTCTATCTAAAAACAAAGTAAATAAGTGACTTAATTCAAAAGTAAATAAATAAATTTAAATAAAAAAAAATAAAATATAAAAAATATTACACAATGGGTTGTTCACATTAATTTGTAACAGAGAATAAATTAGAAAAAATATTAACTGAAAAAAAACATATAGAAATATTAAAAAGAAAATAATAAACCCAAAATACAGAAAACAAAGCAAAAATAACAGAATTTGATATAGAAATAATAGATCATAAGGAATAATTAGATAAATATTTGAAGAAAAAGAAATTTGTTAAATTATGGGATGAATTTAATGAAAATTTTTAAATTTATGGAGAAAATAATGAATACTCAGAAGAAGAACAAATTCAAAGAGATTTTAAAAAATGAATAAAAATAATGAAAATAATCAATATGATTGTTTTATTGAATCAATTTGAATATATTTATTGAAATATAAATTATATTTTTTCTTATATTGATGGAAAGTCAATTAAATTTATTTTTTGTTTTTAAATTAATTAAGTTATTGTTTTTTATTTTGAATTAATTTATATTTTCTTTATTCATATTTAAATTATATGTTGAATTTTACCCTTTTAATTATTATTTCTATTTTTATACATATTTCAATGATATATAAATATTTGAACAATTAATTTTATTAAAATAACCATTTTATGTAATAATTATACTGGAAACATTTTTTACTCATCTTCTACATTTTTTATATAATCATGATATCTCATAAATAATTCATCACTTACATATAAATTAAAATCAATTAAAGATAAAAATTCATATTCTAAATTATTAATTTCTTTTAGTGTAACTCCTCCAACTTTAGAATAAAAAGTATTAGAAAAATAATCATCTTCATTATATTTAATTGCAATTAATAATCCTCCAAGAATTAATTTATGAATATTAAAATAATTTAATCTTATTTTATTTAATTCACAAATTCTATCAATATAAATTAAAACTAATAATAAAGTATTATTTTCTATTTTTGAGTATTTTGCTAATCTATCTAAATAATTTTGAATTGAAACATTTGGAATTTTTTTTGAAATAAAAGGTTTTATTATAGGACCATTATTATCTTTATATTCAGTTCCTTCTTCACATATATCTGTTAATAAATTTGATATTATTCTTAATTCTTTTGAAATTTTTCTACGATTTTCATTATGGTCATCTGATATTTCTAAATTATAATTATCTTTTATGTTGCATTCCATCTTTTAATATTTTAATATTTTTTCCATTTAAAAATTCACTCATTAAATTTTAAATTTTTTTACGTTATTTATTTAATAATGAAAAAAGATAATTAAAAAAATAATTGATTATAATTTATTTCATTTTTACATTAAGGAATAATTAAAAAAAAAGGAAAAAAATATTTAAAAAACAATGAAAATTATATTATTTTTTCAACTCATATTAAAGATACATATAATCCAATCATTCAGATGTGGATATAACCTTAACCAAAACGAAAAAATAAAAACAATATCAATTCCAAATTCAAAAACAAGAAACCTAGAAGAAACAATTCATCCTTTATCAATATATATAGATTATGAAATTTTAGACAACTTTTTTAAATCAGAAAACAAAATAAAATATACTGAAATACAAAAATCATTAAATTCATCAATAACTTTAATCTCAAAATTAATAACATTAAAATCAATAAAGAAAACATATATAAACCCTTCTGTATTTGATTCTAAAAAAACAATGAATGAAAAAAAAATATATTTAGAAGAAATCCCAAATATAAAAGATAAAACGATAGATACTGATATTGTAATAATTCCAAAAATGGTAACTTATGAAAATATAGAAGCATCAGCATCAATACTAGGAGTGAATTCAAACGATGGCCGCCCAGTTGTAGGTGCAATATATATATCAAAAAATATAAATTTTGTAAAAGAAAATTCAATTGAATTTTTCACTTTAGTATTCTTACATGAAATAACTCATTTGTTAGTTTTTTCCAAAACATTATTTCCCTATTTTTCAAATATTCCAAATATAAAAGAAAAGGAAATAAATGGTATAAAAAGAAAAATATTTTCATCACCAAAAGTATTAGAAAAAGCAAAAAAGCATTTCAAATGTGATTCAATAGAAGGAATAGAATTAGAAAATCAAGGAGAAAGTGAATCAATAGGTTCACATTGGGAATCAAGAATAATGTTAGGTGATTATATGATAGCTGTAGATTATAATGATGTAGTTATTAGTGAAATTACTTTAGCAATGTTTGAAGATTCCGGTTGGTATAGTGTTAATTATTATACTGGAGGTTTATTTAGATTTGGAAAAGGAGAAGGATGCTCTTTTTTATATAATAAATGTATTATTGATAATAAAAGTAATTTTGGAAGAGAGTTTTGTGTAAACAGTAATGAAAACACATGCTCTTCTAATAATTTAAGTAGAGGGAAATGCTTTTTAAATCAATATAATAATATTCCTGAAAAATATAATTATTTTAATAATGAGAATTTAGGAGGATTTTTATATACTGATTATTGTCCTATTAGTTATTATAAAAATGATATTTATGGTTATTTTTTTACTGGGTGTAATAAATATGGTAAAAATTATAATATTTATTCAAATAGTTTAGAAGAAATTTATGGTGAAAATTCATTGTGTATATTAAGTTCTTTAATTCATAAAAGTTATAATAAAGGTTTGGAAAAATATAATAATGATTTAAGAGCAATGTGTTATGAAATTATTTGTGATTTTCAAACTAAGAGTTTTTTAATTAATGTTGGATATAATAGATTTATTAATTGCAGTGGAGATTATCATGAAGTTGAAGATAATGAATTCTATGGTAAAATTATTTGTCCTGATTTTATTAGAGTTTGTACTGGAAGTTCTTTTTGTAATGATATAATTTCTTGTATTGAAAAAGAAAGTGTTTATATTGAACATAATTATAATACTATTAGTCCTGTTATTAGTGTTTTGATTGAAGAAAATAGAAATAAATTTATTGTTTTTTCTATGAGAATTATAATTTTTATTTTGTTTGTTGTATTTTAAAATCATTTTTTTTTAATAATAATAAAATTATATATATTTATTTATGAGTTATTAATTAATTTTCAACCTAAGTATTTTGATAAAAAAATCATAATCAATAGAAATAATATATTTATAATTATGACAGATATATCAGAATTTAAAGACAATGAAACTATGAATGAAAACATGAAAATAGAAGAAGAAATAAATTATGATTCCCCAAATTCTCGAAATTCAACTTCTCAATCATCAGAAAATGAAGAAAAAAATGAATTAAAAAAAGATAAAATTATAAAACTTGCAAGATCAATTTCAGATATATTAACAAAAATAATATCTCGTCCAATCAAAAATTTAAAGAAAAAATCTTTAAGAGATTTATTCACTGGAAAAAGCCTTCCAAATATATCCCTTTATGATTATATAATTAGAATATTAACTTATACTGAAATTGAAGAAAATACAATTATTTCTAGTTTAATATATATAGATATGTTTGACAAAAAAAAACAAATTACGAAATTTAATGTTCATCGAATTTTATTTTGTGCAATTTTAATATCTTTAAAATATAACGAAGATATAATTTATAAAAATGAATATTACGCTCAAGTAGCTGGAATAAGTTTAAATGAGTTAAATACTATTGAATATGAATTTATTTCTTTATTAAATTTTAACCTTTATATCGATTATAATCTTTTTAATGATTATAAACAATTATTTCTTAATAATATTGAATAAATATGTACATAGAAAAAACCATTATTTTTATAAAAATGATGTTAATAAATAGAATTTTGTGAAAAATATATATATTTAACTTGAGGGCAATTAATTCATTTTTATATGTTTATCCATTAAAAAGATGTACTTTTTGTTAATTTTTTATTATTCAATTATTTTTTTAAATTATATATATTAAATCAACTTTGTATTTTAATTATCAAATTTTATTTATATTATTATTATTAAAAACATTTATTAATATTATTTAGAATTTTATTTCGGTCTTTTTTTAATCATCAAAAATTTACTTTCAAATTTTTTATCAATTTCGTTTAGGAGAAATTTGAATAAATCTTAAATGTGGATATGACTTTTATAATAATTAATAATTAAGTTTTATGAAACAATATGATTAATTAAGATGATACCATAAATAATTATTTTAAAATGAAAAATGAATATGCTCAATTATTTCATACCTGATATATGTAAAGAGAAAAAGTTTTTGAATTATATTAATTATACCATATATAATCAGGTAATATTTTTCATAGAAATTAACTATAAAGATTTAATCATTAAATTAATCAAAAAAATTTAAAATCATCAAATTACCTTCAATTTTCTCTAAAATTTAACCTTATCAAATGTTGTTTATGAATATTGCTCCATATCATTAAAAAATTGTTTCATATTTATTTGATAAAGTAATTAATAAGTTAAAATATTAAAATATTCATTTTTAATTTCTAAATTATTACTTTATTTAAAAAATCTAGTATATTTCCTTCAGAAATTTCTCTAAATCAACAACTAATTTCAATGAAGAAATTATAAGGAAAAAATATAATACATTTAATAATTATGAAATGTAATTATAATATATTCCATTTTTTGATGATTAAAAAATGTCTAAACATTTTTTGAAAAGAAATAAGCTTTTAATTTTAATATAAAATTATTATACTTTTTATATTTTAAATATTATTATTTTTAAATCCTATCAAGTAAATTCAATTAATCAAAAATTTTATTTAAATATTTTAGAAACAGCTTCATCAAAAGCATCAATTCTAATAGGCATATCTAATTCATAAAATGGATTTTTAGAAATAAGATCAGTATAATTATTGTAAAGTTCTTCGAATTTTAATTTAATATTAGAATTAGGAGTAGAAATATCAGTGACAAAAATAAATTTAATTTTAGTTAAAGTTTGATGACAAACTAATTTCATTGAACTAGATTCTAATATTTCTATTCCATGATTTTCTAATTTTAAATCGGAAGTTTTTTCATAACCTGGAGGAGTTAACTGAGCTGATATTGCATGCATTGAATAAAATATTGATGCTATATTAATTGTTTCATTTTGAGATAAATTTAATGAAGCATTTAAAGATCTATCATATATTAAACTTCCATTCTTGTTCACTATTAGTAAATAGTAAAACATTTTTTTAATGTTTATTTTTTTTTGGAAAATAAATAATTATATTTTATGATTAACTGATTATTATTATTTTTTCATTGTTTGAATGATAAAATGAATTGAAATTTTAATGTACAAAAAAATTAAATTGGGAAATATTATTAGAACAATTAATTAAATGTATTGTTTTTTGAATATAACTAATATTTATTTTACTTTATCAATATTTAAATTTTAATTATATTGAATACAAATAATTTGAAATCAATAATAAACAACTCTAAAAGAACAAAATAATTCAACAATCAAAATTTAAATCAAACTTAAAAAATAAAGAAAAAAGAATTAATTTCAAAAACAAAGAAAAAAAATAAAGAATAAAAAATATAAATAAAAAATAATATTTTTAATAAATTAAATTTTATCAATTTCATTCTTATTACTATTATTTTTTCCATTAATCTCTTGAATTTGTTGAGCTCTTTCAGCTTTTAAATTAAAATATTGAATATATCTCATATTATCATAATATTCTTTTTTCATTCTATGATATTTCATCATTTCACTATCTTTTTTTCCTTCTCCAACCAAAGCTCCAATAACAGTTTCTAAATTAACTTTATATCTCTGTTCATATTTGTTTTCAAAAAATTCTTTAAATAACCTATCCATTTCAACTCTTTTCATTTGAATAATTTCATATTCAAGAAAATTACTTACAACAGCTAAATTAGATATTTTTTCCATTAGAGGATTTTCTAAAACTTTAGAATAAGGATTCTTTTGACTTAAAATTTTTCCAATATTTTTCAAATTAATAAAAGTATTTTTTTCATTATTTCCCATTATTTTTCTTTTTTTTAAACTTAATCTTGGTAATAATCTCATATTTAAACTTTTATTAATATTAGTTCTAAAAAATCCTTGTCCTTTTGTTTGTTTATGAATAATATCAAATTGAGAATCAAGTTCTTTTCTATATTTTTCAATTTCTTCTTTTATTTTTGTTATTTTCACACTTTTATGAGCAACTTTGAATAAATAATTTATAGAATGTTTATCTAAGAAAGTTGGAAAAAAAGAGATTTGAATATTTTTACCTAAATTCCAAATTGCTTTCATTATCCATATTAAACCTTCACTTCTAATATCTAATCCTTCATATAATTTTTTATGATAATAATCTGATAAAAAATTAACTTTATTTTCTAAATATAATTTTTTTTCTTTATATTCTTTTTGAACATTTTTATATTCTTCTTTATAAATATTATATTGGTTATTAGTTTTATTTAATAAATCTTCAACTTCATTCTTTTTTTCCTTTCTAATTGTTTGCTCTTTTAATTCAAGAGTTTTTAAAAAGAAAGAATCTATCTTTTCATTACTTCTTTGTTTTTTATGTCTTTTTGGAGATTTAGAAACAACACTTTTTGAATCATTAATTTGAATATCTTTCATATGATTTTGTGCTAATCTCAAAAAATAATCATCAGAATTTAAAAATTGAATATCAAATTCATAATCATTTATTATTTTAAGTAAATTTGATATATTTGTCATTATATTATTTTTCTTTTCTTTACATTCTTCTAAATTTTTTTTTAAATTTAATATTTCTTCTTCCATTGCTTTTTCATTTTTCATCATTTCATATTTTATAAAAAATTCTCTACTTTGATTTGACTTTATTTCATCTTGTGAATGTTCAATATTTGTTATTTCAGTTTCAACTTTTTTTCCTATTCTTTTATTTATAACTTCAATATTATTATCTATTATTTCTTTTTCTTTTGTTAATTTAATTGAAGAATCAAAAATATTTTTTTCAGTGTTTTCATCAAAAGATAAATTATTAATAAATTCAATTTTAGTGTTTATCATTGGAAGTCTTTCAAAAATTCTATGATTTATTTTCTTGAAATTATCATTATAATTTATTGTATTGTAATATGTATTTGTATTATTTTCTCTTGGTTTTTGAAATGTAAAAGATTCTGATAATGAAGGTAAATGAAATTGTACTTTTTTATGTGATTGCTTTTGCTCTTTTGATAAAGACATT
>JAEEGK010020352.1_pt1 | contig 14123 bp, 17 predicted proteins | sample 8958771 | NCBI WGS metagenome assembly JAEEGK01 (sample SAMN16246547, study PRJNA631951) | gut metagenome | biome: gut microbiome; feature: rumen; material: SC-attached | host: Bos | place: Iran: Karaj | collected 2018-10
GTGGTAGAGAGGGAGGGTCGGAGCGGCCCCCCTCGGCGGTTCCCCCGGTGGAGGTGTTGCACCTCTCCGGGGCGCGGAGCGGGCCCACCCGCCACAAGCCACTTACTTTAGCACGTTAAAGTTTTACACTGTAAAGTGTTACGCAATAACGTATTAACAACTTTATACAGATATATTGCAAACCGCGATTGGAACTATTATAATTGAATATGAGGATGATATCCTCCGGCCTACTCCCGGCCTCGGTGCGTACCGATCAAACGCCAAAGCCCCCGAGGCCTCGGAGAGTTCCGAACATATTTATTGGAGGTATTTTGAATGAGCAAATTGTATTGTGTTTTTGCGTCCGACGGTGTAAAGATTAACGAACGTTCATATTTTGAAACGTTCGACGAGGCCGTAAACGCGTCCGATCGGTATTTTGAGTTAGGTTATAAAACGGTTACGATATATGATCGGGTTTCCGATTGTTACGTTACCGATTGTTACAGGGAGGTGAACGCATAATGGCAGATAAGAAAAAACCCTTATGTATGGAGGAATTCATACACCGGGTATACGAGGTGAGTATCGAGGCAATGTTACCGGGGGATTATAGGAAATCCGATCCGGGCGACCTATGCCACGATTTGTGCGATGAAATCGAGGTGTTGTATAACGAGTATCTGCGATATAAAGAGTTAGCAAATCGCCTCGGGGTTATCAACGTATAGGGAGGTGGAGCCATGAAAGCAACGATATTTCGCGGATATCGGGCGGGGTATCCTGTATGGGGTGTAATTCCCGAGGGATCGAAACACCCGGTTTATGTATGTAATACCATGATGGAGGTTCGAAATTTCGTGAAAACCTATGGTTACGAGGTAACCAATTGGAAAAACGTTCGAGGAGGTGCAAAACGTGAGGAACTTTAAACAACTCGTATGGGAGGATGAGGGTAAACCCCTCGAGGGCGAAACCGTGTTGGTATGTTTCCGTGATACCACCGGCGCGTTAGATTATTGTTTGGCGCGTTGGGAGGCGGGTGAATGGTTAGAGCATCGTGAATGTGTAACTATTAAAAACGTTGAGGCGTGGGCGTATATCCCGCAATGCGCGTTCATTTATCCATATAGGAGGTTAAATAATGAGTAAGGAAAGATGGGCCGTTACGATTCAATATATGCCGGATCGTAAGGCAGAACAGCAAACATTAACGGTTGATATGCTTTTTACCTCGTGGCCGTTGGCGGCCGCCGTGATTGCGGCGACCGATCCAAATACCATAAAACGTTTTGAGGTTATGCGTTTACCCGAGGAATATTCGGATTAACCGATTTCCCACGAATATTGGAACATCGGCCCGGTTCAAATCCGGGCGTGGGAATTCCACCCATGAGGGTGAGATTTTATTTATAGGAGGTTCATTTTATGAACATTGTATCACTTGTTGGCAGATTGACCAAGGACCCGGAAATCCTCACGTATGGCAAGGATGGTTTGTTAGCGAAATTCACGGTTGCCGTGAACCGTAACGCGGAGGAGGCCGATTTTATTTACTGTACCGCATTTGATAAGACGGCCGAATTCCTTGAAAAGTATTTCAAGCGCGGCCACCGGATCGGCGTTATTGGTCGCCTCCATACCGACCAATACGAGGATAAAGAGGGAAAAACCGTATGGTCAACCGAGGTTATCGCGGTGTCGGTGGATTTGATCGAAACCAAGGCGGAGGCCGAGGCCAAGGATAAAGCGGAGGCCGAGGAGGAAAAGGGCCGTTCCCGTTCCGGATCGGGTCGCAAGCGTTAATCCATAAACAACTAACCACACGGGCCGGGGATATCCTCCCCGGCCTTTTATGAACAGGAGGTTATAACATGGCGAAAAAAATAAACGTCGGGGCCATAACAAACCCGAGGCGGGTACGTGGAGTAGAATTCCAACAAAAAACGAAAGAGGCCGTATTGGAGTTTATGCAACTTGATTTCGAGGAACAGATATTGGCGTATAACCGAACCGTGGAGGCGACCAATAAAGCGATTTACCGATTGAAAAAATCGGGGGCCGACGTTGGGGCGTTTACAGATATCAAGGATGCGCGGGAACTTATGACCGAGGCGGAACGTTTTAAAAAGTTCGGTTCCAATATTCTTTCCGATTATACCAACGCATCCGAGGCCCGGAAACGTAAGGCCGAGGATTTATTGCTAAAGAATTTCGCGAAATTGAAAACAGTTTCGGAGGGTGTCGGTAAAAAGGAATACAACAAGCGCGTAAAAGAAAAGGCGGAATTGGAAAAGGCGTTAAACGTCAAGGAACCATTGACGTGGGAGCAATTCGGAGCTACTAAAGATATTACCGAGGAAATCGAATCCCCGGATTATTACGCGTTGATACAGTATGCCGAGGAGGTGGGTTACATTCCCGATTTGTCGGCCGAAAATCAACCCGAACTCAAAAAAGAGGAATATATGGATTTCCTCGGAAAAGTAAATCAATGGTTGATCGAACAAAAAGGGACCCTCCCGAAAAACGCGGTCCAATCCCTCGAGGATTTGAAACGGTTAGAGGCGGAGCAACGTATTGAACGGCCCAAGTATATGACCGCGAAATACGAGGATAAGGAACGCAAGGCGCGGAAACGTAGAGGATCGAAAAATCTCGGGTTATAGGAGGTTTTACCATGCAAGTTTGGGATTTACCATTTGACGGGCCAATTCCTGTTCATACGGCCGCCGAGGGTAAACGGATAATCCCTCGGTTGCTACGCAAAAAACCGCGCCACGCGAAATACCGGGGATCGGAACCCACCTATTATTCGGAGGCGGTGGCCGCGTTCGATATTGAAACCTCCAAAGTGGAGAATATGAATTGGGATAAATCCATCCCGGAGAAATACCATTATTTTTCGTTCCCGTTTTGTTGGCAATTCATGATCGGTGGCCTGTTCTTTTTCGGGCGCAATCCGGCCGAGTTTTTCGAAATGATCGAGAGTATACACACCTCGACCACGGCAGTTGTTTATATCCATAACATCAATTTCGAGTTCGGAAACCTCGTTGATTATTTCTCGGCCGGTGACGTTGAAATCATGATGAAATCATCGACGACACCGTTATTCATTCGTAAAGGTGCGTTCGAATTTCGATGTTCCGCCCAACTCACCCACAAACCGTTGGCGATGTTGGGATCGGAAATCGGATATCCGAAACTCACCGGCGATTTTGATTACTCCAAGGAACGCGATTGGGAAACGCCCATTTCGTCGTTGGAAATGAACTATTGTTATCGTGATGTGGCTATTCCCTGTAAATGGATCGAGAGGGAGGCGGTCAATTATACCGGGAAATGTAACCCGGGCGGGTTACCTTTTACACAAACCGGTTATTGTAGGGAGAGTATCAAAAAACACTTTTCAAATACGAAACTAGGTAAAGATATCCTCGAGGAAACCGCGTTATCCGAGGCGATGTTTACAGAGTTTGCACGGAGCTTTTACGGAGGGTTTACCCATACCAATTTTAGAAACGTTGCGCGGTTATTCCTCCGGATATTGCATTATGATATTACGAGTGCGTATCCATGGGCGATGATAACCAAGAAATTCCCGTATAAGTTTCGGAAAATGCGTTTCCTCACGATTGAGAGTTTCTTAAAGGGATTGCGGAACCCCAATAAGGCGTACATTGTCAACGTTCATTTTACGCGGCTACGATTGAAAAAGGGATGTATACCATATGTTCCGTATTCCGAACGTACGTATAAACATTACGCGGTGGAGCCAATTGCGGAAAACGGCCGGTTGTTGTATGCCGTCGATTATACAGGTACGTTTTGCGATGTGGATATGCGGTTAATCCTCGAGGCGTACGATTACGAGAGTTTCGAAATACTCTCGGGTTACTGTTCCGAGAAACGCCCGTTACCCGAACCGGTGGTTAAAGTGTTGATAGAGTATTTTTGTAACAAAACCACGCTAAAGGGAGTAGAGGGCGCGGAATACGTTTACGCGTTGGCGAAACAGTTATTGAACGGTATTTACGGGTTGTCGGCGCAATCTCTCGACCAATCCAATTGGGTGGTAAACGAGGATTTGACGGTTACCAACGAGGGGAACACGTACGAACCGGCCAAGGTATTACCATATCAATGGGCGATATATATAACCGCGTACGTTCGGGAGGTTATCTTTAGAAACATCCTCAAATTACCCGATTGGAACTTGTTTATTTATGCGGATACCGATTCTCTGTTCACGGTTTACGATGAACGCGTGATTAAACAGATAAATGAGTACAACGAAACCATTCGGGCGGAACTCGAGGCGATGCAAGAGAAATACCCGAATATCATTCCCGCAAACCCCAAGGGAGAAAAACAATACTTGGGAATGTTACTCCCCGAAAACGATGATTGCGTGGGATTTATGACCATCGGTGCAAAACGCTATTTTATAAAGCACTCCGACGGAACGGTCGATTTAACCGTATCCGGGTTACGAGCTACAAAAACATACTATGACACCGACGAAAACGGAAAACCGATCAAAACACCGGAACATCATCATAACGGTTTTAATACGGACCGGTTAATTAAAAAGTTCGGATCGATCGAAAACGCGTTTCAAGCAATACGAAACGAAATCCCGTGTGAACTCCCTTATGTGGAGGGTGTCGATAAACTCTCCAATTATGTGACGGTGTACCCGTACGAGGGGATGTTGTGCGGCCATAAGGTAACGCGGCCATGTTCCTATACTCTGTACCCGGTGGGCGTATCCCTGTCATTGAACAGGCAATTATTAAACGTATTACAAATGGTACAACGCGGGGAACATAAAAACGTTGTATATTCGGAAATTTACTAGGAGGCAGAAATGGCGAAAAAATATTTCGAGATACGGGATTTGATGGAGCAATCCCCCAACACGAGTACATTTTACATTGTCGGCCAAGGCGGCGTTGGTAAATCGTACTCGGCGAAACGATATGTTATCGATGAGTTTTTAAAAAATAAACGTAAGTTCATTTACGTTCGAGGCGTTACGACGGAAACATCCCCAAGTAACCTATTGGATGTTTTCTCCGACGTGGAGGGCGACCCGAGAATCGATTGGTCGCCCATCGATCCCGAGGGCCGGTTTTACTGTTTTCACATTATCCCCAAGGCATCACATTTTTGGATCGTTGGAGAAAAGGAAACCGGGGAATTACAATTTATGGTACCGTTTGGGCGAATTGTCGCGTTGACCATGGCCCAACGGTTCAAGGGCGGCGCGTATAACACGGCGGGAACCTTATTTTTCGATGAGTTTATATCCGAGGGGAAACCATCACCCAAAATGGCGGATAACCTGTCGAAAATAATAAACACGGTGGCGCGTGATACAAACCCGGATGTAAAAATCATATGTTGCGGTAACCCCGATTACAGTATCGAGCTAAACCCGCTATTGGAGCCGCTACACCTCGATTACGCGCGGTTACAGGATAACACGGCATATTATTATGATACCAAGGATGCGAAATCGGGAAAAATCCTTGCAAATAATATCTGTTTCTTTAAGATTGCCAATTTCGGCGGGGAATACTTAAATACGGCCACGGCCAATATTTTTGGATCGGCCGAGGAAATGATGCGTGCAACGGGTGCGGTGAAAACGGATGCGTATATCCATATCCCGGAGGAAACCTTGAAACGGGAATTCTCCCCGAAATATGTATTGACGGTTGAAACCCCGATATTGGCCACGAGTACATACCACCGGTGTTTATACGTGTATTACGGTATGATGTGGAATGAACCGGTTTGCGTGATACAGGGCCATTATACGTGGGAGGTTCCCGCCCTGTATTGTCGGTACAATAAAACGGATTTCCGCAAAAGGATCGAAACCCAAACGTACCGTATCAATATTCCCCCGGTGGAGCGTTTCACCGATTTAAAACGGCTTATGGCGGCGGTGGATGCAAACCAACTTATAATATCGAATGATGATAATTTAGGTACGATTTTTGCACATATCCGTGAAAATTCGCGCTTTTAATGTAATAGGAGAACGATTTTTATCGTTCTCCTATTGACTTTTACACTTTAGTTTGCTAAAGTGATATTTGAGGAGGTGATATCTTATGGATGAAACCGAAAACAAGGTACCGGATGAAAACATCGAGAATGGTACCGAGAAAACAGGCGGAACAGAAAACGCCAAGGAAATTGTAAACACGTTCATTTCGAACGGTATTACAAAAGAGGAATTGAAATCCGTATTGCTCGAGCTATTCCCCGAGAAAACGGAAACCACCGAGGAGGTTTTAAATAAATACATCCTCGGATTAAAGGGCGACGGCCTTAAAAGGGAGGTGAAAACAGAATGAGAGGTTATCTAAACAGGTGCGCGAAAATCAAATGGGAGAATACACCCGCCGATCCCGAGTTTACCGACGAACGGATTAAAAAGGTGATCGATGCAAACGTTCCTCCGTTCGAGGTTACAACGCCCGCGAACGGTGATATCCTGTCGTATGATAGTACATCCGAAAAATGGGTGAACGCCGAACCACCGGCGGAGAAACTCGACGATTTAACGGATGTTGAATTGTCGGGTACAATAACGGCCGGGTCAATCTTGCGTGCGCAATCAACCGGACAGAATCCAAATTGGAAAAACGCTCGACTTGCGTTACAATACAAACCCGTCACAAGTAGGGATGTTACGGCCGACGGTAACACCGATTCGTATACGTTCGATGTTATGGATACATCAAACGATTTTGCGTATAAATCGTTGGGAATTCTGTTCGACCTGTCGTTAAATGCGGGATCGGAACAGACAAATCTAACCGTCGAGGTATCGACAAACGGAACCGATTTTACATCGGTCGGGGCAATCTCGAACGCGGTTTCGACAACCGGTTCGTTAAAATCTAAAGTATACGGCATACAGTTGATCGGCGCGTTTATGTCGTTTTTCGGGTCGCCAACCGTGGCGGGTGTTCACTCGATCCAAACCCGGTATGACGGTATATTCGTAGACGCGAATACCGTTAAATACGTTCGGTTTAAGTTGGCGAACGCCGCGAATTTCCCGGCAGATTCTACAATTAAACTCACTTTAATTCAGTGGGATATTTAAATTTAAGGAGGTGTCAATATTATGGCAATCAATAATGATTTTTACAAGGCCGTCAATGCGTTGGCGGCACAGGGCACAATGGGTACACGATCCATTGTCGATTATGCTAGTTTCATGGATTACGGAAAACTTGCGACCGAATTATCTGTGAATAATGATTTACAAAATGCGTATATGACGGGTTTGTTAAACCGTATCAAAAAGGTTTTGAACGATAACCCGCTTTACGTCGGACAGTATCTCGACATCATGATTACAGGCGGCGACCCGGGCGAAATCGTGCAAACGATTATGACCACGTTTTACGAGGCAACATATAACCGCGCGTTGGCCCCTCTCACATCCGGGCAGATTTATACCGATCAATTCGAGTATCTTGCGGCGGAATCTCTCACACTGTACCACGTAAAGACTAACGCCAAGGAATTTGCAATTTCCATTCCCGATAAGAGATGGAACGCGGCGTGGATGACACCCGAGGCGTTGGATGTATTCAACCGTGAACAGATGAACGCGGTATTGAATTCTATTGCACTTTACGCGGAAACCGAGAGAATGGCAATCGTTGCCGACGTAATTAACAAGTGCCTCGGAGTTACTGCCAACGAAACCGATGAAACGGTGGGCGCAATCAACTATGATTTGTTGGCGATTTACAACACCGAGAACGAAACCACGTTGACCACCGATAATTGTATGAATAACAATGATTTCGTTCGTTGGACCGAGGGCGTTGTCGATGATATCTCCAACCTTATGACCAAGGTATCCGTTAAATTCAATCTCCACGGTTCCGATGTAACACCGTGGAAAACCTTTACACCCAAGGAATATCAGAGATTAAAAATCAACTCTCTGTACGCCAAGGCGATTCGTAAGTCTAACATGGATGCGTACCACACCGAGGATTGGAAACTCCCGGATGTTGATACGGAAACCGTTCCGTATTGGCAGAATGAGGATTTGCGTTTACAGGTAGAGGCCGGGCCCGCATCCGATTTGGATGATGAACCGACATATGGCGACCCTGTTATCGCTGTCCTGTTCGACAAACGGCGTTGTTTACAGTCTATACAGATGGACGACGCAAGCGCGGCGCGCGAAAATAGGATGAAATACACATCATATTTTTGGCAGACGGCTAGCATGTTCTATTCTAACGAATACGCCAACGCGGTTGTATTTACAATCAAGGGCGGTTCCGGTACGTGATACCACGCCCGTATATAATGTGGAAAAGGAAAACCCGGGGAAACTCGGGTTTTTCTTGAAAACGGAGGTGAATAAAAGATGAAACAGAAAAAACATATCCTGTTCAACGATCCGTTCGAAACCTTTTTGGCGTACCATCGTCAATATTTATGGGATTTCCTCGAGGTTTTGTTTAAGTGGTCCGGGATCCCCGACACCGTCGATTTACGGTTTTTCAATGATAAACTTATAACCGACGGTTGGGCCCCGGTCGTTTACTACGATGAAAAACGCGGTTATCTCACGTTTGATGGAGCCAAAAGCGGTTTAGATTGGTATTACAGGCCGACCGCGTATCGTTCAACAAACCCCGTATTAAAAGCTAAACAATACGAGGTTTCGTATTACGATAACGTAAAGAAAAACGGCGCGTGTATATGTTTCAATACGTGCGATTACAGGCACCCTGTATCATTTACGCAACTCGTGGAAGTATACGCGTATAAACTAGCACAAGCCGACGTATCCATCGTTGTTTCCCTCGAGAATTCCCGCGCAACATTGGTTCCGGCCGTATCGGATAAGGAATCGGCCGTTCGTGTGGTCGAGGCGTTAAAGGATATTTATGCGGGTAAACCCGCAACGATTGCATATAAAAACAGTTTCTCCGGGCAACCCGATTTTCAAATTATCCCAATCAAGGCCAAGGATAATATTATTACGGCCGAACTCACAGATGCGAAACGGCAGATAATGGCCGAGTTTTTAACCCGGATCGGAATAAACGTTACACCGGTCGACAAAAAGGAACGATTGGTTGCGGCCGAGGCCACAAGCAATTCCCAAGAGATATATTTAAACGGATGTATATATCTCGAGGCCCGGGAACGTTTTTGCAAGGATTTAAAAGCCACGTTTGGTTTAGATGCGGGCGTGGAATTAAACGTTCCCGCAATCGAAAATTTCATGGAGGAGGGAGGTTTGACCAATGAGTACGAAAATCAAGGAACGGCCGATATTGATACGGAATCTCGTTCATAATCTTACATTCGCAACGGATGCGGAGGTAAATACCATGTTGGAACGTAAATTTCGGAATTACGTTTATCTGTATCCCGAGGATGAGGATAACACCGACACGTTAAAAGCGGTTATCGATGAATGGGCGGATTATGTTAACCAACTGTATTTAACCACCCAATACGATTATAATCCCATTGAAAACTACAACCGAACCGAAACATACTCCGGCAAAGATAAAACGACGTATGGCCGTAAAGAGGCCCGGGAAACGTCGTTAAAGGATTCCACGGAAACCGATATCAAATCGGAACATTCGGTTGACAGTAAATCGGCGGTTAACGCGAATATGAAAACGGAACACGCCCGCGATGAAACGAGGCGGCCCAACACCGAGGATACCACGGTTCATTCCGATTCGGGTTACGATAACCCCTCGGGAACGGAGAGTTCCCGCGACGTACTCACCCGTGGAGGTTCGGAAAACATAAATTCGCCGGCTGCCGAAAACTACGATGAAACCACCGGTGACGAACTCGATAATTACACGCATAATTCGGCAGACCCTCTCGAGAATTACGACCGGGTGGTCGGGGATAAAACGAAAAATTACCGGGAAACGATCGGTTCGGCGGACCATAATTATAACAAGTTATCCGGAACGGATTTAACCGAAAAAGGATATGACTTGAACGCGTATGGTAATATCGGTACAATGAGTACGCAACAAATGATTCAAATGGAACGGGATATCATTATAAACGTGTTGGCCTTTTACGTGGAGAAATTCTCCAAGTGTTTCAATATCACGGCCGATGGTTTATATGCGGAATATACCCGCGAATGGTAACGGAGGTGAATAACATATGGCGGTAATTCGATTAAATAACGTAAACCCCTCTCCCGGGGATGTGGTTTCGGTTCCTGTTCTTATGCGCCATGTGACGGAGGCGGGGGCGTTCAAAAACGATACCCCGTCGAACGTTTCATGTACGGCATGGAATGAACAGGGCGACAAAAACCCGATTGCACGCGGATCGGTGGCCCATCTTTTCGTAGCTCCGTCGAGGTTTATAACCGGGCCGACCGGGGTTAATTGGGAGATACCCGACCAATTCAAATTGGATATCCTAAACACGATTCAAACGATAAAATCCGATGGTAAACCGTTAACCGATTGGATCGATAAAATCGGGAACGCGTATTGTTTGGATTATGATAATTTAGGTTCGTACGGTTCGGAGGTCGGTTTGACAAATGCCGACGGGATAAACATTCCGGATCGGTTCAAGGTGTCGCGTGTGGGCCTCACGGGGCGCGTGGATGCTTTTTCATGGTCGAATACCACGAACCCGTTTTATATAAAGGTGGCGAATTCCACGGTGAGTGGTTCCGAATGGGTACACGACGGTTTCTCCACCTCGAATATGTATACGGGTTACCATAAAGATTTCAATTCGGGTACCGTTTCGAAACTCGATGTAAACAAACTTAAAAGCGCGTTCGATTTATCCGACGTTGATACAACATCGTTGGAAATGTACCGGGGATTGGGTTTCGAAACCGATTCCCTCGGGAATGATTGCGCCCGGGATATCCTCGTTATCGTCGATTGGGAGAGTACGCAAACATATAACGTTTTTAGTGGTTGGGATGAATACAATATGCCGACGACAACACCGGTTCCCGGCCCCAAGGCAGAGTTTAAAATTGCGTGGAGTACGGGCGGCGGTATGGATAGTACCCGTTTAACGGTGACCACCGATCCCGATTATTCGGGAACCATACTTATCGACGTATACCCGCAAGCGACGTTACAGGAATTCGAATTTATACCGTACGGCGGAGGCGGTGGCGGCGGTAATAACGGCCGAGGCGGTCGGCCCGTTTCCTCCTCTATACCGATCCGTATTACGTCGGATGGAAACATCGATTATAGACATTTCCTCGATTTGTACGACGAAACCAATTACAACGAACGTAATATGTTTCTAACCAATTTCGTGGGCCGCATCCCGTATAAACTCGTGGAATATGAGGTTTCCGAGGGAGGTATTAACGGAACCATTCGGGTTTCTACCAATTTACAATTTACCCATTTCGTCGGCGCATCCTTTACAGATGCGAACGTTCCGAGGGTTTACGAGGTGGTTTCCCATCGATCGATGGGCGGTTCCCCGAACGTTTTGTTATGTACGTTCCGGGTATGTCATTTAAAAGACTATTTCCAACATTTCGGCGTTACGGCGGATAACGAATTGTTGGTTGAACGTTCGACCAACGCGGGGTTATACGACCCTTGGTTACAGGACCCGCGAATCCTCGATGATGACGTAGTGGTTAAAAAATACTATTACGGAGGCGGTTTCCCGGCATCGAACCCCGACGTATTGATTGTTTTAAATGATAATACGAGTTTGGTAATGCCGTTGGGTACAACATCCGATACACCCTCCGGCCCCACCGGTTTAAACGATATTCACATATTACCCGATTCGAATGTTTGGGGATGTTCATCGTTCCGGGCGTTTCTTAAAGCGGTTCGAATCGCCGACGAGGCGGGCGACGATGCGGCGTTATCCGCATTTGTAAATGCGGTATTATCGATGATACGTTCGGTTTATCTTATTCCCGCCGGGTCGCAATCCGGTTCCACGGATACGTATTATTTCAAACAGGAAAAACGAATGTCACCCGACCCGAACGATCCGAATTACGAAACCGGGTGGAACTTGGAAATTGATTTGACTTGTTATGTTCAATACGGTTTCCCGTCGCCTAGAATAATGATCGATAAAACATTTACATTTCAAACGGTACTCGACGGTGAGGGAGAATGGAACGATTCGACACCTGTTAAAGATTGGACCGATATTGAGAGTACGTTTTATATGGAACTCCCGTGGTACGGTTCCATCGATATTACCGGTTCACAAGTAAAACGAATGTGTAATTCCGGTTCGTTCAAGGTAAACTATTTGATTTCTTGTGTTGACGGGTCAATCACGGTGGCGTTCGGCGGTTCCTCAATCCTTATTGGAGCGGGTGAAATCAAACCGTGGAAATCGTTACCGACGGTACCCCTCCCGCAATCGTCGCGTACTCTGTCATACAAACAAACGGCGGCCCGGGAGGCGTTGGCCAAGGAAACGAGAGGTTCCGAATCTCTGTTTCAACGTTCGGCCTCGATTGCAACGGCACTTATTACGGGCGCGTTGACCAAAAACCCGATTGCAACGATCGGAACGGCCGCGTTATCGAATATCGGTATATCGATTTCGAACGATGCTAGAAACAAGGCCGGGGAACTCGGCGTATTACAGGCGGAACAGAATATCACGTATGGAAACGTTATCGGCGACGGATACCAAATCACGTTTTACGAATGTGTATTGGTTCAAGTCAAAAAACGTGAAATCCTTAATGTTTACAACACGATCGGTTATCCCTGTAAAACCTTGTGGCGTTCGGTCGGTGCGGTGAACGGGGGTAAATATTGGGTCACATTCCTCGGTCAAATCAAGGGAACCACGGCGTACGCGCAAGCGGTACGCGGCGAAATCGAACGTGACGGTATCATATACAACTATTCATAGGAGGTGGAGAAATGCAATTTATAATCATGTTGACAATCGTGACCGGTGCGGCCACCCTCGATTTTATAACAGGATGGGCGAACGCTTTTATCTCCGGGGATGTAAAATCCTCGGAGATGCGCAAGGGCGGCGTTAGAAAACTCGTGGAAATCGTTATCATGGCGGGCGCGTGTGGCCTTAATATCGCCGTTGATAAGTTGGCCGAGTATTCCAACGCGGAGGGCGCGTTTAGCGATATCGTGGGCGCGTTTAGCGCGTACGGTGTATGTTGCTACATTACAATTATGGAGATTATATCCATTCTCGAAAACTATTGTAAAATGAATCCGAACGCAAAATGGGCAGCCGCGATTTCTAAACGATTGGGAGGTATAAAAAATGAGTGAGTAGTGGAACGGTACAAGCCATTGGCAATGGGTCAAATCCCACTTTTACCACATCGGCCCGAACGGTGAGAAATATTTAACGTTCGAGGATGTTATTAAACGGGCGTTACAGATGTACGCCCACCGGGATTGGTACGCATATCTGTTCGGAACCGACGGCCAAACGTGCGATGATGCGTTAGTGGATCGGATGGTAAAGAAACACCCGGGCCATTTCGTAAACCGTGATATAGAGGCAATCAAGGCGTATTCCCGAGGTAAAGTTGTTTTCGACTGTTCCGGTTTCATTCACTCAATTTTCGATGCGCCCGATTTTAGCTCCTCGGGTATAATCCAAACGTGTGATAACATAACCTCCGATTTAGCATCCGGGCCCGAGGGCTCCACGCTATACAAACCGGGCCATATCGGATTGGATATCGGCCACGGGTGTTTTATCGATATCGCGGGTGAACTTGATACATTCCGGTTAAAGGTAATCCGGGAATACGATTGGAGCAAATCCGGCACATGGACCCGATATTGCGATTATAGCGGTTCAACAAATGATTGATGTTAACTAAAAATGCAAGAGAAAAGCGGTTGCGATTGCGGCCGCTTTTCGTATGCCTCTATTTCGCGTTATACGGCCCGTAGAGGCGTTTTTGATTTTCGGCGGGTTTCTCTCCATTCACACGCGAAAACAGGCGACACGAGGCGCACACGCGAACGGCGGCGGCTTGTGGCGGGTGGGCCCGCTCCGCGCCCCGGAGAGGTGCAACACCTCCACCGGGGGAACCGCCGAGGGGGGCCGCTCCGACCCTCCCTCTCTACCAC
>JAEEGK010020356.1_pt1 | contig 14121 bp, 8 predicted proteins | sample 8958771 | NCBI WGS metagenome assembly JAEEGK01 (sample SAMN16246547, study PRJNA631951) | gut metagenome | biome: gut microbiome; feature: rumen; material: SC-attached | host: Bos | place: Iran: Karaj | collected 2018-10
CGCTCCATGACTGTATGGAGTATGCCATTTCCAACTCCACCAAGATCCGGATCCAGCAGGCGGCCATCGGGGATGCGCAGATTGCCAGGAGGGATGCGGCGCTTACGCTTTTCACCCCGCAGATCAACGCCCAGACATACGCTTACTACAATTTCGGCCGCAGCATCGACCCGCAGACCAACACGTATTTCAACACTACGTCGTTCCACAACAACTATGGCGTAACTGCCGGTTACGACCTCTTCAACGGCTTCCAGGCGGTGAATAACTACAAGATATCGAAGACCGGAATGCTTATCGCTGATTCCCAGGAAAAGCAGGTAGAGGCCGATATCTGCCTGGCCGTGATGGAGGCGTACTACAACGTAGTGTATTACAAGCGCCTGTGCGACGTGTATGAGGAGCAGGTGGCCACGGCCGAATCTGCGCTGGCCAAAGCCCGCCGGCAGGAGGAGCTGGGCCAGAAGGGCCACGCCGACGTCATCCAGATGGAGGCCGATCTGGCCGACCGTCAGTACGACCTCACGAATACCTACAATATGTACCGGGACCAGAAGATGACCCTGGCCGACCTGATGTTCTGGCCGCTGGACGAGGAACTGAACATCGACACGTCGATGCCGCTGTGGCAGGTGGAGCCGGTGTCCACGAATTCGGTGGTGGATTTCGCCCTGGAGCACAATCCGGGCATCCAGATTGCGTCCTGGAAGCAATTGAATGCCAAACGGGAGCTGAATACAGCCAAGTGGCAGCTATTGCCAACTATCGGCCTCTATGCCGGCTGGAGCACCAGTTACTATACCTATCAGGGTTCCCAGACCAACCCCTTCTGGCATCAGTTCCGGAACAACGGCGGTGAATATGTGCAAGTCGCTCTTTCCATTCCCATCTGGAACCGTTTAAACAAGTATTCCACTATCTCCAGAAAGAAGCACGCGCTGGAGAAGGCCACGGCAGAATATGACCAGAAGCGCCGCGATGTGGAGAGTGAGGTCCGTCGCGCCATCCAGGACCGCGATGGAGCTGCCACGGCCTACCTGCAGGCCCAGCGCAAAGCAGAGGTGCAAGAGGAAGCCTATACCCTGAACCTCAAGAAGCTGGAGCAAGGCCTCATCTCCCCGCTGGAGTTCCAGACAGCCAATAACAATTACTTGAAGGCCCAGGCCGATGAGATGAACTCCCTGTTCAAGTATCTCATCAAAGCCGCTGTGGTGCGCTATTACAATGGAACGGAGTATATCAATCAGTAGAATAATACAAACACTATGGATAAGATTATCGAAAAGAAAACAGGTTGGCGAGTAGCCTTTACGAAGAAGGCGCTGCCGTGGTGGCTGGGAGCCCTGCTGCTGGTGTTCATCGTGTATTTGATTGCCAGGCCCAACAATAAGACTTTGCGGGTAGACAAGGACACCGTGACGATTGCCAATGCTATCAAAGGCGAATTCAACGACTATATCCGCATCAGCGGCCGTGTGCAGCCTATGACCACCATCCAGTTGAGTCCCCAGGAAGGCGGTATCGTGGAGAAAATCCTCATCGAGGAGGGGTCCCCGGTGAAGGCCGGCGATGCCATCCTGGTCCTGACCAATGATAATCTGGATATGCAGATTCTCAATGCCGAGGCCGACCTGGCCGAAAAGGAAAACATCCAGCGCAACACGCAGATTTCCATGGAGCAGCAGAAGCTGGATGTGCGCCAGAATGTGCTGGAGTACGGCATCCAGGTGGAGCGCCTGCGCCGTGCCTATGAGCAGCAGAAGGCCCTTTACGAGGATAAACTCATCGCCCGGGAGGAGTATTTGAAGGCCGAGGAGGATTATCGGCTTGCCAAGCAGAAATACGACCTGGTCCGCGAACGCGCAGTCCAGGACAGCCTGTACCGCAGTGCCCAGATTAACCGGATGGAGGAGAGCCTGGAGAGCATGCTTCTCAATATGCAGATGATCCGCAAGCGCAAATCCAACCTCATTGTGAAAGCGCCCATCGACGGCGAACTGGGCCTTCTGGACGTGGTTCTGGGCCAGAGCATCGCCGCCGGCACCAAGATTGGCCAGATCAATTCCGTAGGCACGTACAAGGTTGAGGCTCAGATAGATGAGCACTACATCGACCGCGTCATCGCCGGCCTGGAGGCTACCTTCGAGCGCCAGGGCGAGACCTATTCCACCGTCATCCGCAAGGTTTATCCCGAGGTCCGCGATGGCAAGTTCAAGGCCGATTTCAAATTCGACGGCGAGCAGCCCGACAATATCCGCGCCGGCCAGACCTACTACTTGAACCTCCAGCTGGGCCAGCCGGAAGAAGCCGTGATTATCCCCCGCGGCACTTTCTACCAGAAAACCGGCGGAAAATGGATTTATGTTGTTAACAAAGACGGCAATAAGGCCGTCAAGCGCGAAATCCGCATCGGCAGGCAGAATCCTCAGTACTACGAAGTCCTCGAAGGCCTGGAGCCCGGGGAAAGGGTGATTACCTCCGGATATGATACGTATGGTGATTCGGATGTTTTGGTATTTTAAAAGAGATGCCCGATCACGTCGGGCATGACGAAAGAAATGAAAGTATTCAAAAAGACAGGCGTTTCCACGCTTATCAATATCCTGGGAATGAGCGTCGCTTTTGCGGCGGCGATGATCCTGATGGTGCAGGTAAAGTGGGATGCCACCTACGACAAGAACTTCGAAGGGCACGAGCGGGTGTTCCGGATGGAGAACAATTGGATCGACGAAGGTGATTTCTCCGCCACGTTCTCCAGGCCGATGATTGAGATCTTAACGGCTTCCAGCCCCAACATTGAGGCGGCAGGTACGATGATGGGGCGTCCGGAACAAGTTCTTCATCGCGAAGGTGACAAGGAATCTGCCATTACCGTTTCTTGTGTGCTGGTTGACAGTACCCTGTTCAGCGTCTTCCCTTTCGATTGGGTGGAAGGATCCGCGAAGGAATTCACGGCACCCGCTACAATCGTTATCAGCGACGTTTATGCAAAGATGCTCTTCGGGAACGAAAGCGCCCTTGGAAAGAATCTCCAGAACGGAGACGGGGCCACGGCCCGCATCGTGGGCGTATTCAAGAATACGCCGCGCAACTTCAGCTTGCATTACGGCATCTTTGAAAATCTCGGAGACCAGTGGATGTCCGATTCCAGCGAGTGGTCGTTCGAATCGTTCGTGAAACTGAAAGATCCGTCACAGGCAGAAGAGACCGCTTCGTCGATGTTGGATGCCCTCCTACAAGACGCTCCGGAAGATATAGTGGAGCAGTACCGGAAGGGATTTCGGCTGAGCAGGCTGCACGACGCTCACTATGAGAGAGATGTAAGAGCATCGAAAACATCGGCCAACAAAGCCATTACGGTTACGCTTGCCGTCATCGCCATCCTGCTGATCCTCATTGCCATCATCAACTTCATCAATTTCGCTTTTGCAGAGATTCCTTTCCGCATCAAGAACATCAATACCCGGAAGGTCCTGGGCGAAAGCCGTGGCTCTTTGATTGGCCGCCAGCTTTTACACGCGGGGCTTATCGCCTTCCTTGCGTTTGCCCTCGCCTGCCTCGTTATGCATCTGGTGGCCGGGACTTCCTGGGCTTCGTACGTGTCCGACAGCCTGGCGCTCAAGGATAACGTCAGCCTCCTGGCTCTGATGCTTGGTGTAGCCCTGATAACGGCTGTTATTGCCGGTATCGCTCCGGCACTCTACTCCACGGCCCAGCCTGCAGCGCTTGTGCTGAAAGGGTCTTACGCGATGAGCGTAAAGGGCAAGGCGCTTCGCAATGTCCTGGTGGGCCTTCAGTTCGTGCTCTCGTTCCTTTTCATCCTGATGGCGCTCTTCGTGGGCGTACAAACCAAGTACATGATCAACAAGGATATGGGCTTCCCGCAGGAGAATACGCTACAGATATGGTGCGGCCACAATGCAGGTGGAGCACATGAGGCTCTGAAAGACAAATTAATGCAGAACCCTTCCATCACGGATGTTACTTTTGCCGACAACATGATTGTCTCCGACGGCAAGATGGGTTGGGGCCGACCTATCGATGGAAAGCAGATTTATATGGAGGTGCTTCCTGTCAACGATGATTTTATACGGTTCTTCAATCTCCAGATGGTGGAAGGGCGCAGTTTCCGGCAGTCGGATAACCAAAGCGAAAATGGCTGTATGATTGTCAATGAGACATTTATACAAATGTACCCGCAGCTTCACGTGGGCAGCTTGATAAGTGGTCATATGGACGAAACCGAGATTGTGGGTATCGTGAAGGACTTCAATTTCAAGAGCCTTCAGCAACCGATGGGGCCGTTGGCGCTCTATCTCTGGGGAAAGACGCCGTGGAGAAATTTCAGCGTGATGTATGTCAAGACAGTTCCTGGAACTAATTTCAAGGAAGTCTCGGACTACATCAAGGAAGCGGTTTGTGCCTTTGACCCTACCCGTGAGCCCGACCAGGTAAACGTGCGCCATTTGGACGAATGGATAGAGAATATGTACCAGAACGAGCAATCGCTCGGAAAGCTCATCACTATTGCTTCCATTGTGGCCTTGTTAATTGCCATTATCGGCATTATCGGCCTGGTGTTCTTTGAGACGCAACTCCTCCGCAAGGAGATTGCCGTACGGCGCGTGAATGGCGCAACGGTGGGCAGTGTTTTGAAGATGATCAATAAGAAATATCTCATCATGGCAGGTGTCAGTTTCGTGATTGCTGCCCCCATAGCCTACTACCTGATGACCGCTTGGCGGAAAGGCTTTGCCTACCAGGCGCCCGTTCCGGTGTGGATTTTCATCGTGGCACTGCTGGCCGTTGCAGCCATTACACTGGCCGTTGTCACCCTCCAGAGCTGGAGAGCCGCCAATGCCAATCCAGTTGAATCGTTAAAGAATGAATAAATAATTAAATAACAACTCAGTATGATTAAAGTTTCCAACCTTTGCAAAGTCTTCCGCACGGAAGAGATTGAGACCACGGCTCTCAATGGTGTATCGTTTGAAATCAAGGACGGCGAGTTCGTCGCCATCATGGGCCCTTCCGGCTGCGGAAAATCCACGCTGCTGAATATCCTCGGCCTGCTGGACAATCCGACAAGCGGCTCGTATGAACTCCTCGGTACCGAGGTGGGTGGTCTCAAGGAGAAAGAGCGCACCAAGTTCCGCAAGGGTAACATCGGCTTCGTGTTCCAGAGCTTCAACCTCATCGACGAACTCAATGTCTATGAGAACATCGAACTGCCGCTCCGATACCTGAACATCAGCGCCTCCGAGCGCAAGCAAAAAGTGACGGAAATCATGAAGCGCATGGCCATCAGCCACCGCGCCCAGCATTTCCCGCAGCAGCTTTCCGGCGGTCAGCAGCAGCGCGTGGCCATCGCCCGTGCCGTGGTGGCCGGCCCGAAGCTGATCCTGGCCGATGAACCTACCGGTAACCTCGACTCCAAGAATGGCAAGGAAGTGATGGACCTGCTGAAAGAACTTAATGCAGAGGGTACGACCATCGTGATGGTAACGCACTCCCAGAAGGATGCGGCCTGCGCCCAGCGCACCATCGACCTCTTCGACGGCCAGATTGTCTCCGACGTAAAGAATGAGCTTTAATGAGACGCAACTCAGATATTCTAATCAAGGTCCTATCCCTGGGCATAGGATTGGCCGTGGGCATCGTGCTCATTGCCAAGGTGTTCTTTGAACTGAGTTACGACAGCTTCTACAAGGACATCGACCGGGTGTACAGAATCTACACCTGGTATTCCCAACACGGAGACGAAGACGAGTACAGCCAAGTAAGCGGAGGTGTGGCCGTGGGCTTCATGGAGGAAGTTCCCGGCGTAGAAGTAGGGACCCGTACCACCTTCGTTTTCGACAGAGACCTCTTTCTGGATGAGGAAGGAAATAAGTTGCAAGGAAACATTGCTTGCGCAGATACTTGCTTCTTCAAAGTGTTTGACAGGCCGATCATAGCAGGCGATCCGGTGAAGGCGCTTGGGAAATGGGGCTGCGTGATGGTGAACCGGAGTTTCGCAGAGAAAATGGGCGGCGTTCAGGAGTGCCTCGGCAAGCAAATCTATAATGCCGATGCGGAGGGACTGAAGCTGACCATCGAAGGTGTCTTCGAGGACTTCCCCAAAAACGGTACGCAGGACTATGATATCTTGATGTCGATGGTAACCTTCGGCACGGAGAGCACCGACAACTGGCTGGGCAACGACCGGTACAGGGGCTATGTAAAACTTGCCCCTGGCGTGGATCCGAACAGCCTCACGGATGCTATTCGAAAGATGCAGGAGACCCATCAGCCGATGCAAATGATTGAGGAACAGGGTATCGAGCTAAAGTATTTCTTGAAGCCGTTCAGCAGTCTGCACACTTCTTACCCGGAAGTTAAGACCCAGGTGATCCTGCTTTCGATTGTGGCAGCGCTGCTCATTCTGATTTCCCTGCTGAATTACATCCTGATCGTCATCTCTTCCCTGGTGAAGCGTTCCAAGGAAGTCGGCGTAAGGAAGTGCTATGGCGCGGAGAGCAAGCATATCTACGGAATGCTCTCCAAAGAGGCCCTGCTGCATATTGTGCTCTCTTTGGTGCTGGCGGCTCTCATCATCTTCGCCGGACGGAGTATCGTGGAGAACTTGCTGGGCGTGCCTTTCCAGACTTTGCTGGTTCCGCAGAGTATCGTTGCTATCGGCCTTTTGGTTTTATTTGTATTGGTGGTCTCGATTGTGGTACCGGCCGAGCTTTACCAGCGAATCCCGGTCTATGCGGCGCTGAAGAATTATACGGAGAATTCCCGCCGCTGGAAGCTGGGGCTTCTGGGCGTCCAGGTGCTCATCAACGTGTTCCTGGTGGTGATGATGCTGATCATCGGCCGGCAATATCAGAAGGTCTCATACGCCAACACGGGTTACGACTACAAGAACCTGTACTATTTCGACATGTTTGACAGAGACCGTCAGGCGCTCACACGGGCAGCCCAGACCCTGCAAAGCCTTCCGGAAGTAACGGGAGTGGCAGCCAGCTATAATCTCCCCTATCGCGGCTCCAACGGCGACAATGTGTCGCTTCCCGATGACAATAGGGAGCTGTTCAACATTGCAGACCAATATGAGTGCTCTGAAGGCTTCTACGACCTGCTGGGTATCCAGTTCCTGGAAGGCCGCGCACCCCGAGATTCCAGCGAAGTGGTTGTGGATGAGAAGTTCGTAAAAAGGATGGCCGATTTTACCGACTGGAGTGACGGAGCCCTGGGCAAGCAAGTGTTCATTACCGGACATGGCAATGGTGGTATGATGGATAAGGGCTATTTCACCATTTCAGGCGTATACAAGAGCTATCTCATCGGCACCCTTACAGGTGTTGACGACCGCCCTAGCGCCCTGTTCTACGGTGAGATTGGCAGCATGAGTTCCTGGATGCCTCACACCCTGTTCAAGGTTCAGCCAGATGCACTGGACAAAGTCCGTAGTGCTTTGAAGGAAGCGCTGCCCGACAAAGACATCAACATTGTCTCTTATGCTGAGGAGATGCGTGCTGCATACGCCAATAGCAAGAAGATGAGGAATACGATGGCTTTGGGAGCTGTGTTCTCCCTGCTGATTGCCCTGCTGGGCCTCATCGGCTTCATCAAGGATGAGAGCCTTCGCCGCAGCAAGGAAATGGCGGTGCGAAAGATCAACGGTGCCACCACCCGGGACATCCTGAGCGTGTTTGCCAAGGACATCATGAAGTTGTCCGCCGTGATGGCCCTCATCGCCTGCATGGCAGCATTCTTCGTAGCTCATAAATGGCTGGAGCAGTTTGCCGAAAAAGTGTCGCTGAATCCGCTCTATTTCATCGGCGGAGCCGTACTGGTACTGGCCATTGTGCTGGGCGTAGTGGTGCTGAACTGCCTCCGCATTGCCCGGGCGAATCCCGTGGAATCGCTAAAGAACGAGTAGTATGAAGAGTTACCTGAAATTCCTATCCCGCAATAAACTCTACACCGCCATCGAGGCGGTGGGGCTGGCCGTGAGCCTGGCGTTTGTGATCCTGATTGGCAGTTACGTGGTGCAGCAGTATGAGGTGGCGCACGAATCGCCGGAGTGGAAGCGCACGTTTGTGCTGGGAACTGATCAAATGCTGGGCCTCACTTACTGGGACAAAGAGGAGCTGGAGATGAATATCCCGGAGGTGGAATCTGCCACACGTGTGGCTCTTCTGTGGAATCCAGTCATTCAGAATGGAGACGAAATCTTAAGAGGTTCGGGCATGGAAGCTGATGCGGATTTCTTCCGCGTATTCCCGGAATACCGATTGACAGATGGTAACCTGGATGATTTCGTCGGTAAGAAAGATGTCCTTGTCAGTGAGTCGCTTGCCCGGCGATTATCCAACGGCAACGAGAGTGTGTTGGGCAGTATCCTCAGAATCGATGAAACGGATATGACCATCAAAGGAGTGTTTGCAGATTTTGAGAACACTTTCTTCTGCCCGTTTGATATCATCACGAACATCACCAATTCATGGAGTGCAAGCCAAAACAAAAGCTTTAACAGTATTGGCAATTATTCTACCTGGTACCGTGTGCGTGAAGATGCGGATCTGGGCACGGTAGAAGCAAAGATTAAGTCTCTCCTACACAAAAACTATGATGCCGTCTGGCAGGCTGAGCGTGTGGAGAAATGGCATCCATATCGTATGGACGAGGCTTTTTTCCATCCAACTAACAACAGTGGGGTCACTCGTATTGGTAACCGACAGATGCTCAGACTGCTAACGGTGGTTGTGTTGCTACTCCTGCTTTCTGCCATCTTCAACTATGTAAACCTGAGCCTGGCTTTGACTGGAAAACGGTCCAAGGAAATGGCTACCCGAAGGCTCCTCGGTGCGGATAAATCCAGTATTCTATGGAAATACATCGGTGAGTCAGTAGCTTTTACTGCTGTTTGCTTTGCGGTAGGGCTTGTTCTGGCGTATCTGCTTACACCTATGTTAAACAGCCTGGTAATCACAAATGACTCAGAGCTTGTTGCTGCCGGACTTGGTGATATGGCGGTCAGAATCTCGTTTATGATGACGCCGGGCTATATCGCCGCATACATTGCCGGCATTTTGCTTCTGGGAACCATATGTGGCCTTCTTCCCGCTATCGCTGCCTCTCATTATGAGCCGATAGACGTGATAAAGGGCAGCCTTCGCCGACACAGCAAGATGGTGCTGAGCAAAGTGTTTATTGTGGTACAGAACGTTCTGGCTGTTTTCTTAATTGCGCTGGCCCTGGTTATGGAGGTACAGATGCGACATATGCTTTCCCGCCCTACGCACGCAGCGGTAGATAACCTGTATTACATCGAGTATTCTGCAAGTGATTACGACATGGCAAAGTTGTTCCTTGACAAGGTTCGGGAACTGCCGTTCGTTACGCGTGTGGGGATGGGGCGTGGCATGCCTGGACATATCTTCATGACAATGGGAGCACGTATTGATGAGGAGCACCACGTGGACATGCCGATGATTCTGTGTGATTCGACTTATTTCAAGTTGCTTGGGCTGGAAATCCAGGAAGATTTCGGCCATCCGATGGTACATTCTCTCTGGATGAGTGAATCCGCGTTCAATGCCGCTGCAGTGTCGGACACGTCAACGGTTTTCCCGAGAATGATCAGTTTCAACGGTTCACAGCCAGAGTTCATTGGCGGTGTTGTGCATGATTTTCCTGCCAGTTCTGCTTCATCCGGAGATTCCAACCCCAACGGTGCTATTATCGTGACCCGGGCTGAAGAGCTACGATATGCCAATTGCTTACTTATCGGCACTACCGGCGAGGATGATTCCTATGATGAGGCTATCCGGAATGCGTACCGGGAGTACCGGCTGGAACAGTCAGGCGTGGAAGAACCTGCTTGGACATATGGTTTTGTGCGGGATCTCAACTATAAACAGTTGGAACCGGAACGTCGTACGTTGCACCTGGTGGAGCTCTTTGCGGTTCTCTCCGTGCTGATTGCGCTGCTGGGCCTGCTGGCCATGAGCACCTACTTCGCCGATGAAAATACCAAACAGATTGCCGTGAGGAAGGTTTTTGGCTCTGATGTAACACACGAGACATGGAGGAACGTCCGTAGCTATATGGTTTTGACCGGCATTGCCTGCGCCATCGGTATCCCGCTGGCCGTCTGGGCCGCAAGGGTGTATCTGGAGCGGTTTGCGTACCGTGTTGAAGGCTACGGCTGGGTGTTCGTTGTGGCGGGCATTATTTCACTGGCCATCGCCTTTGGTACCGTGCTATGGCAGACATTGAAGGCGGCGAAGACCAATCCAGCCATAGAACTGAAGAAGGAGTAGGCTTCATAAGCAACAAAAGAGGGTTCCGCGAAAGACGGTTCCAAACCTTGGACTCGATAAACTCTCGGTCAATTTGTCAGAAGGGACGATTATTCACCCTGAAAGCATCCAGGGCACTCACGGTATGTGGTAATGGTCTGGGATTCTTCAATTTGAGAACATTGGTGTGTGGCAGACGGTTCACTATGGCGTTGGGAGCCAGAAGGGCAATGTGAAGAGGCTCAAACACTATTACTCCGTCCTGGGCATAATCTGCAAAAGGCGCCACGGCAAGCGTACGAAGCCATGTGCCGTCTTCCTCATACTGCTCCAGCACTATGTCCCAGAAGAGGCCGGTTCCGGCAATGTCGTCCGCAAGGGCGTCCTTGTTTGATGTGGGCCTCAGGGTTATACGGACGGTTCGGGCGTTGTGGGGCCCCCACCAGATGACATCGTCCCCGCGCATGGAGTAATACGGATCCTTGAACTTGTCCACAAAGCGGCATACAAGGTTGTCGTCCAGTTCAAGTTCCAGGATATCCTCGGTGGCTTTCCTTACACGGCAGTTCACCACCTCTCCCATCATGAAGCTGTGATGGAACACCACGGGACGCATGACATCGTGCCTCAGGCGGGCCTCACGCATGTCCAGTACCGGCGGAAGATATGAGGTGACTCCTATGTTCTCTCCTTCAAGGATCTCTGTGTTGAGGTTGGCGAAGGTCCTTACATTGTTCAGGCGGTTAAGGTCGTAGGAAGAGATTCCAAGGCCGTTGCACACGTTGTCGTGGTTGATGGAGCGGTAGCCGGCAAGGACCATCGAGAACGCCGGAAGGGCAAGGTTGTTGGGATCTTTGAGGATAATCCAGCGCCTGTCTCCCTCCGCCCTGTAGATGGCACCTTCTGCACACTCCGCCTCAAGGAAGCCTTTTCCGGACACTTCACCTACGAGAGTACCGTCTTCCTCGTAAAGCAGGGCCTTGAGTGTGTAGTACTTGTCACTGGTTGGATCTGCCATTGCATATGCGTCCACGGTGTCCGTGACCTCCGGCTCCAGACGTAGGAAACGCCTGCCGGTAATGCCCCAGTCTATGCCTGTTTCCGTGCACAGGGCGCTGCTGACAATGGATCCCGGCTGGATTTCTATGCTCCGGACCTGGTTGGAATAAAGGCGCCTTGCAACGCAGCCTGCATGCCAGGCGGCGGCGCGGACGCGGTCGTTCCTTGTGTCATAGGCCAGGACTGCACCGGGATGGGCAAATGTTTCAGCCCTCCTTACATCATCTGTATATAATGCCTGGATAAAGCTCCTGTCCAGCGTCTTGAAGCCTTTATAGCCATACTCAATGGCAAGGTAGTCTATAGGAAGCAGCACGTTGCCGTCCACATCAACAAGGCCGTAGAGGCTTGTCCTGGCGTCCTTGACGATTAGTTTATCGTCATACACGGACGGGGAATACAGAAACTGCGGGGCAAATATTTCCTTTCCATCAAGGCTGTAGACGCCCCATACGGGCGAACCTTCCAGGCCTGGGTCTTCCACATACGCCGATGCCAGTATGCAGGAGCCCTTACGGGGAATCTCCACCTTGCGGAAAACGGTGGGGAGGATAACCGCCCCGGAGCGGTCTGCCACTCCGTAAAGCTTTGTCTTTCCTTCCTTTATCCTTATTTCACACAGTCCGTTCTTGTCAAACTTGCCAATATCGTCATACTCTGCCGGGAGGACCCATTTGCCTTCCAGGTCTATGAGGCCGTACAGGCCGTCCACCTTCACCAGGGCGCAGCCGTCGTCGTCAAACTTTTTGGCGTCGTCGAAGGCGGGCGCTATCACCCAGTTCTTCTGCTTGTCCCTGTATCCGTACTTCTTGGTTGCCTTGTCTTTTGCCGGCTTGAGGTCCTGGGCCGATGCGGCGATGCAAAGGACCATGGACACTGCGAACAATAATGCTTTCAGGTTTGCTTTCATAAAGACAAAAATACGTATTTTTTTCCTATATTTGAAAACTATTAAAACACATGTCATGGGCATTTACAGGAATCTGTCCGGGTATGAATACCTGGACCTGGAACAAAGGATTCTATATGAAGACAATCATATCATAGTCTTCAACAAAAGAAGCGGAGAGATTGTCCAGGGGGACAAGACCGGGGATGAGCCCCTGTCCGACACCTTGAAGGCGTTCATTTCCCAGAGAGACTCTAAGCCGGGACAGGTTTTCATGGGCGTTCCGCACAGGCTGGACAGGCCCGTGAGTGGTGTCTGCCTCTTTGCCAAGACATCCAAGGCCCTGGAGAGGCTTAACGAGATGCTCCGCACCGGAGACATCCACAAGACATACTGGGCGCTTACCGCAAACAAGCCGCCCAAGGACGAGGACACTCTCACGGACTTCCTTGTTAGGAACGAGAAACAGAACAAGTCCTACGTCTCAAAAACCGGCAAGGAAGCAAAGCTCAAGTATACGCTCATCCAAAAGACAGACCGCTACTTCCTGCTTGAAATACAGCTGTTTACCGGCCGTCACCACCAAATCCGCTGCCAACTCTCAAACATGGGCTGCCCCATAAAGGGAGACCTAAAGTACGGCGCAAAGCGCTCCAATCCGGACGGCGGCATATCGCTTCATGCCCGCAATATACAGTTCATCCACCCCGTCAAGAAGACAGAGGTGGATGTCACTGCGCCTGTTCCAGAGAGCTGGAAAGGCATTCAGGGATAGCACGCGCCATTATAAGGTTATTGATTATAGTTTTTCTTCCAGACAGTCTTACGAACCCTTGAGCACCAGTGGCTCGGGGGTTCTCCCATAACAGAGCGGAAGGCCTGGTAGAAAGACGTGGCCGTATGGAACCCGGAGAGTTCCGCCATGTCCGACACCCTAAGGCTCATATTGGCCCTGAACAGTTCCACCGCATACATTATCCTGTAGTAATTGACATAATTGCAAAAATTACGTCCGGAGAACTTGTTTATGGTTTTTGAAAGATAGGCCCGGTTGGTGAAAAGCGCATTAGCAAGGTCCTGGATGGAATAATTGTCCACCAGGAAAGGGCGCCTTTCCATCATATACTTGCAACACCTGTCGTAAAGATACTGATCGAGTGCCGCCACGGAGAACTGGTCCGGCCGTATTTCACGTAGCGCCGGATTACTCAATGCCTCTTTGAGGCGGGCTTCTTTCTTACGCAGACGAAGTAAAAGGTATATGCCAAGTGCAACGGCCGCGACAAGGAAAGCAGCCAGAACACACAACAAGATTGTCTTCATCTGCTTTCTTTGGGATACGCGCCGTGCAATCCCTGTATGTCAAAGAACTACTTCTTGATAGTATCGAAGCCCTTTCCATAAACGCCGTTGACGGAGCTCACGGAGAGGAAAGCCTGAGGATCTATCTGCTTTATGTAGCGGAGCATCATGTTAAGATCCGTCTTGCGGGTGAGGACCATAAGAACCTTGGTCTCCTGCTTGGTGTACCAGCCCTTGCCGTCAAGGACGGTTACGCCGCGGTGAAGGTCCGTGGTTATGGCATCGGCAATCTTGTCATAATCGTGGGAGAGAATGAAAAGCTGCACGCTCTGCTGCTGACCGGAGATGTACATATCCATAACGTAGCTGCACACCGTAACCAATATGAGACCGTACACGCCGGTAGTGATCTTCTCCGCAAAAGGCATAAGGTGCTTCATGGGGTTCCCTGCCGCATCCAGTATGGCCGCGCCGGTTACCGGGTCTACGTCGTTCACATATGAAGGCACAAACAGCGAGGAGCTTATGATGATGAAGTCGATGAACAGGATTACCTTGCCCGGGGAGATATTGTGG
>JAEEGK010020357.1_pt1 | contig 14121 bp, 11 predicted proteins | sample 8958771 | NCBI WGS metagenome assembly JAEEGK01 (sample SAMN16246547, study PRJNA631951) | gut metagenome | biome: gut microbiome; feature: rumen; material: SC-attached | host: Bos | place: Iran: Karaj | collected 2018-10
TTATCTTAGATGTTTGTATAATCGGACCTGTTGTTGAAGAATTAATATTTAGAGGCTGTATTCAAAGAGGATTAGTTAAATTAAGAATTCATCCAATAATCGCAATTATTATTACATCTATCATTTTTGGTTTTATCCATGTATTTGATGCTGGTGATTATACTCAAGTATTCCCATATATCTTTATGGGACTTGCATTAGGTTCAATCTTCTATAAGAGTGATAGTATTGTAGAAAGTACTATAGTGCATATTTTATTAAACACAATCTCTACATCACTTATCTTTGTGTTACCGATAATACAAAATGGAGGATTCTAATGGAAAGAATTGCGAAATTTGCGCGTGTTAGCTTTAATCAATTCAAGAAGGATATGGCTAAATTTGAATTTAGCGAAGAAGAATTAAAAAAGATATATGATAATATCAAATTACCTGCACGTGCTACTAAATATAGTGCTGGTTATGATTTCTTTTTACCATTTGATATCAATCTAAAAGCTAATGAAAGTATTGCGATTCCTAGTGGAATAAGAGCTAAAATTGATCCTTCATGGGTCTTACAGATATATCCAAGAAGTGGTTTAGGTTTCAAATATCAATTATCACTTGCTAATACTGTTGGTATTATTGATGCTGATTATTATAATGGGGAAAATGAAGGCCATATTATTATTAAGCTTGTTAATAGAAGCGTAGATAAGCTTGATATCAATTTAGAAAGTGGCAAAGGTTTTGCGCAAGGCATCTTTATGCAATATGGTATAACAGAAGATGATGATACGAATGATGAAAGAATTGGTGGATTCGGTTCTACTAAGAAATAATATAAGAAAGAGAGTGTTCATAATTGCGAACTTTCTCTTTTCTTTTTCTAGGATTTATGCTATAATTAAGATATATAACAGGAGTAGATATGAAGAAGTTTTTATTTATATTAATATTATGTATATGTTGTTTTTTTATTGCTGCTTGTAAAAGCGAAGTAAAGGATGAAATTAATCAAGAAAAGATTGATGAAGTTATCGAAGCAATTGATCTTTTACCTACTAAGGCTAAATTAAGTGATGAGGCTGCTATTAATTATGCATCTGATTTATATAATGCGTTAAGTGAAAAAGAAAAAGCACTTGTTAGTAATATTTCTACATTAAATGAAGCATTAAAAAGATTAGATTATTATCGTAATGAAGAAGAAGCAATATTAAAGGTTGTAAAAAATGCAAAAGCATATTTAGAAACATCAATTCCTAATTATGTCGATTACAAAACAACATCAATTACGCTTCCTAATTATTATGAAGGTGAAACTGAATATGAAAAATACACAATAAATTTCACATGGATTAGTAGCAATAATAATGTAATCAACACAAATGGTGAAGTTAAACATGATAGTATTGATACTAAGGTTACTTTAACTGCAAAATTGAATACAAGAAAGTTAGCAAATATTGAAGATTTCAGCCTTGAGGTAAATGTGGGAAGAATATCATTTAAAGACTTAAGTAAGGGCCATATTATTAGTGGCTATTTATATAGTAGATATCCTGGTTTTAATGCTCTTGATGTTAAAACATTAGATATCGTAAATATCTGTTTTGCAAATATTATTGAACAAGATGGTAATTTCTCTGTTACTACTGCTGGAGTTAATTTCATGGACAAGGTTACGGAACTTAGAAACCATGGTATTAGAGTAGTATTATCTATTGGTGGATGGAAAGACAATAAAGAAGAATGGGAACCTTATAAGAATGCTGCTGCAAGTGAAGCATCAAGAAAACAAGTTGCTAACGCAATTCTAAAGATTTTGCAAGAGCATCATCTTGATGGTGTTGATATGGACTGGGAATATCCTTCATCTTCTGATAAAACAAATTTCACTTTGTTTATGAAAGAGATTAGAGATACTTTAAAAGCATATAATAAAGATTATTTAGTTACTGCTGCTATTCCTGCTGGTACTTGGATTAGCTACAATTATAATTTGAAAGAATTAAATAATGTGTTAGATTATTTCAACATTATGTCATATGATTTAGATGATGGCAGCAAAACAAGCCATATGTGTGCTTTAAATAATTCAACATATGCTGCGACATCTGCATCAGCAAGTGTTGATTATTTAACTAAAAATGGTGTTTCAAAATCAAAGATTATTATTGGTGCTGCTTTCTATGGTAGAATTTTCTATGATGTAAAATCTACTAATAATGGTCTTGGTCAATCATATTCATCTAAGAAGAGTATTTCCTTTACTGATATTAGTTCTAATTATCTTAATAAATCAAATGTGAAGAGATATTATGATTCTACTGCACATGCATATTATTTGTATGATAGTACTAATCAAGTATTTATTTCATATGATGATCCTGATGCTATTAAGGATAAGTGCAATTATGTTATTGAAAATGATTTGGCTGGTATTATGTATTGGAGTTATACTGATGATATGACTAATACTTTAATGCATGCTTTATATGATAAACTTGAAGATATGAAGAAATAAAATAAGAGAACGGTAGTTTGAAATAACAAACTATTGTTCTTTTATTTTTGTGGTAAAAAGAATACTGTTTTACTTTTAAAAATTATATTTATGGTGTATAATATAAAAAGGTAAATAAATAAAAAAGGGGGTTTTCTATGGAAGATATCACAAAATTAATAATTGAAGTAATTGAAAATGAATCTGGACAATCTTTAAAAGAAAAGATTTTAGAATACCATCCTTATGACGTTGCCCAAGCATTATCACAAGTAGATGACGATTTAAGAGATAAGGTCTTTAGTTTACTTGATGCTAGTGAGGCTGCTGATATTTTAGAATATTATAATATTGGTGAAGCTGCTGATATTTTGGAAGATTTAGATGCGAAAAAATCATCTGAGATTATCTCTAACATGGAGCTTGACGATGCTGTCGATGTTTTAAATGAAATCGATGAAGATAAAAAAGATGAAATTGTGGAAAACATTGATTCAGATGTTAAGGAAGATATCTTAGAAGTTGCAAAATATGATGAAAATATGGCCGGATCAATTATGACTGACAACTATCTATCGATAGATGTCAATATGAATGTTGGTCAAGCAATGCAAAGAGTTGTGAAAGAGTCTAATGAGCAAGAAGTTATTGATATTATCTTTGTGCTTGATGGTGAAAAATTAGTAGGTACTATTGATTTGAAAGATTTGATTATTGCACGTAAGATGGAACTTGTGAAAGATTTAATGGATACTAACTTTAAATTTATCGAAGCTCATGATGATGTTCATAAAGCTGTTGAAATGATTAAAGAATATAATTTACTTGCACTACCTGTCATTGAAGATGATAATTTAAAAGGTATCATTACTATCGATGATGCTATCGATGTAGTTGATACTGAAAATAAAGATGACTATGATAAGATGGCTGGTATTGTTGGTAATAACACAATTAGCTTTAAAGATGTTATTAAATCAAGATTAATGTGGTTAATAATTCTACTTATTTTGAGCTTTGCGGTATCTAGTGTAATGGATGGATTTGGGGAAATTATTGCGTCAATTACACCATTAGTATTCTTCCAATCTTTGATCCTTGATATGGGTGGTAATGCTGGTACCCAAAGTTTAGCAACAACTGTTGTGGAAATTAGTGGTGGCGAATTAAATAATAGTAAAAAAGTAGGTAAGCATCTTTTTAAAGAATTATTGTCAGGCTTACTTTCAAGCCTTGTGCTAGGAATTGCTGCTTTTGGCCTTGCATTTGGTTTTATTATGCTTAGAGGCATTAGCGTTGAAGGCATCAGCAATATTACGCTTGCGCTTGTTATTGGACTTGCGATGATGTCTGCTCTAGTTATATCTAACTTCATTGGATCATTGGTGCCAATTGTGTTATATAAATTACATATTGACCCTGCAGTTGCATCTGGTCCTTTTATCACAACACTTAATGATATTATTTCAGTATCAATTTATTATTCACTTGCATATTTAATTCTAATAGTAGGAGGTGGCCTATGATTAAAAAAGATGGTGTCATTCTTACTAAATTTGAAATATTAAATATGTCTGATGATGAAATTAAAGACTTATTTGATAATATTACAGATGATGAAAGAGTTGAATTTTTAAATAGCTTAAGCGAGGAAGAGATGCTTGCAGTATTTGAAAAATTAGATACTGATCAAGCAGCAGAAGCTTTAGTAGTCTTAGATGATGAAGAGATATCTAAATTAATTAATGATATGTCTTTTGATGAATCAGTTGCACTTATTAATGAACTTGAAGAAGAAGAAAGAGATGAATTATTAAAAGAGCATCAAGATATTTCAATTAAGCTTAATAATCTAAAACAAGATTTCTTAATGTTGCATCCAAAGGATGTTGCTGATAAGATTGACGCAATGGATGAAGATGAAAGAGAACAATTCTTCAATTTATTCAACGCGGAAGAATTAGCTGAATTCTTTGCGTGCTTAGATGAAGAAGATGCAGCTAAATATTTACAAGAACTATCTGATAATAAAGCATCTGATGTCTTAGAGAACATGTATACATCTGATGCGGTAGATATCATCAACGAGTTAGACGAAGATGATAAGGATACTTATCTTGAATTAATGGATGATGATACTAAGGATGAGATGGAAGAATTAAGTGAGTATGCTGACGATGAAGTTGGTTCAATTATGGACACTGACTTTATTGAAATTAATGCTGATATGGATGTTAAAGAAGCAATGAAGGTTTTAGTTAGTGAAGCACCTGATGTTGCAACTATTAATACCTTATTTGTAGTTGATAATGATAAATTTGTTGGCACACTTGATTTTAGAAGACTTATTATTACTAAGAGTCCATGCAAGATTAGAGATATCATGGATGAAGTTGATAAATATTGTTTGGATACTGATAATACTGAATACGCAATTAAGTTGATTAATGACTATGATATTTATGCTCTTCCAGTATTAAAGGATGAAAAAATAGTTGGTATTGTAACTATCGATTCTTCACTTGAAACATTAAGTGATGAACAAGAAGAAGACTATAACCAATTAGCCGGTTTGACTGGTGAACATGAAGAAAATGAAACTGTTATATCTAAGGTTAGAAGAAGAATGCCATGGCTTGCAATTCTAATTTTCTTGGATTTAGTTGTATGTTTATTAATAAGCGCATTTGAAGGTGTTATTAATGAACTAACAGTTTTAGTATTATTCCAACCAGTAATATTAGGCTTATCTGGTAATGTTGGTACACAAAGCTTAGCCGTATGTGTAAGAAGCTTAGCTAATAATGAAATTACAAATCACAAACAAAGACTAAAACATATCTTATCGGAGTTAAGAAATGGACTAACTTTAGGTTTGATCATATCAGTTCTAACATTTGGTGTATGTTTCGCATTCTTAAAGATTAGTGGAAGTGGTATAGTAAATGGAATTGATAATACTTTAAGAATTTCCTTAATTGTGTCTTCATCAATTCTTGCAAGTATCACAATTTCGAGTTTGTTTGGATGTTTGATGCCAATTGCGTTTAATAGTATGCATATAGACCCTGCTGCTGCATCTGGTCCTTTTATTACTACTATCAATGACGTACTTGCTATTACTACATATTTCACACTTGCATCAATTTTACTTGCTATTTAGGAGGATGCATGTTTAAAATTGGAAATGTGGAAATAAAATCAAAGCTTGTACTTGCGCCACTGGCCGGATATACTAATTCTGTATATCGTAATATTTGCGGTGATTGTGGTGCTGGACTCGTATATAGTGAGATGATTAGTGATAAGGGACTTCTATATGATAATGATCGAACTTTAAGAATGGCAAGTGGGAAAATAGATAAATATCCACTTGCTATCCAAATCTTTGGTTATGATATTGAAGAAATGGTAAAGGCTGCCCAGATTGTGGAAAAAGAATGCGATTGCGATATTATCGATATTAATATGGGCTGTCCCGTAAGAAAAGTAATTAAGGCAAATAGTGGTTCATATTTGATGAGAGATATCGAATATGCAGCTAAAATGGTAAGAGAAATAAAGAAAAATATATCCAAACCATTGACAGTTAAGATGCGACTTGGTTGGGATCACGATTCTATCAATTGCGTGGAAATGGCTAAAGCCCTAGAAGAAGCTGGAGTGGATGCTATTGCGATTCATGGTAGATGTAAAAGTGATATGTATCAAGGTAAATCTAATTGGGACTATATCAAATTAGTTAAAGAAGCAGTGAGTATTCCTGTTATTGGTAATGGTGATTTAAAAAGTGGTGAAGATGTTAAAAGATTCTTAGAATATACTAAATGTGATGCTGCCATGATTGGACGTGCTAGCTTTGGTAATCCTTGGATATTTAGTGAATGTCTTGCTTCCCTTGATAATAGAGAATATGTATATCCAAGTATTGAAGAAAGAATTAAAACATTAAAAAGACATATTGATGAATTGATTGCAATCAAAGGTGAAAAAATCGCAATATTAGAAATGCGAACTATTGCGATTTGGTATGTTAAAGGACTTAATAATTTAAAAGAATTTAAGTCGAATGTTGTAAAAGTAAAAACAAAAGAAGAATTAATTAAATGTATAGATGATTTAATGAAATTACAATAGGTGAATATTTATGAAAAGACAAGTACAAACAATTTCCACATATGAAAAAGATAATGAATTATATATCGGTGATTATTCTTTAAAATCACTTGCAGATACATATAAAACACCTTTATACGTATTTGATGAGGCTCATTTAAGATATAAATTAGATATCTTTAAAAATGAATTTAAGAGTGATAAATATAAATGCGTGACTATATATGCATCAAAGGCTTTCTATTGTCCTTACTTAGCAAATATTATTGATGACTATGGATTTGGAATTGATAGTGTTAGTCATGGAGATTTATTCTTATTTAAAAAAGCTAATTTTCCTTTTTCTAAGGTAGTATTACATGGAAATAATAAGACTGATGAAGAAATTAAATTTGCGATTGTGAATAAGGTTGGATATTTTGTACTTGATAATTTAGAAGAAGCAATCAAGGTAAAAGAATTAGCTGCTGAACTACAAACTGAAGTTAATGTATTACTTAGATTAAATCCAGGAATTGAAGCACATACGCATGAATATATTCAAACATCAACTATTAATTCTAAATTTGGTGAATCTATTTATGATATGGATAAGATATTAAAAATAATAGATAGCTTATCTGATTCTAAATTTGTGCACTTTAAAGGCTTCCATTGTCATATAGGATCTTCAATTAATCAAGCAAAATCTTTTGAAGATGCTAGTTTAACAATGTTGAAATTTGTGAAGGATGTTGAAGAAAAGAAAGATATTAAAATTGAGATATTAAATCTAGGCGGTGGTTTTGGTATTAAGTATTTAGATGACGATGCATCGATTGATTTAAAAGCGATGCTTCATACTATTACTAAGACTGTTGATAAATACCTTGATGAATATAATTTAAATATCAAAGAATTATTGATAGAACCAGGTAGAAGTATTGTTGGTGATTCATGCTTTACTTTATATAAAGCTGGTATTACTAAACATACATATGGTGGTAAATCATATCTATTTGTGGATGGTGGCATGACTGATAATATTAGACCAGCTTTATATCAAGCTTTATATAGTGTCGATAATGCTAGTAATGTTAATGGCAAGAAAATTAAAGTTGATGTCGTTGGTCCATGCTGTGAAAGTGGAGATATTGTTGCTAAAGATGTAATGGTACAAGTTGCAAAAGAAAATGATATTATTGTTAGCTATTGTACAGGAGCTTACGGATATTCAATGAGTTCTAATTACAATAGTGCATTAAAAGGAAGTGTGATATTTGTGAATAAAGATAAAATCAATGTTGGTATTAAAAGAGAAGAAAAGGAAGATTTACTTAAAAACTTCCCTGCACAAAAAGAATATCGTTTCTTTGATTGTCACAGTGATATGTTATTTGATCTTTGGCAAAAAAAGATTCATGGCACAAAAGATGAATTTACTAACTTTCATGTTAATCAATTAGAAACTAGTCAAGTACATGGTTCTATTTGGACAATGTATTCTGAATTTGAATTTGATTTAATTGAGGCGTGTAAGATTGCACTTTCTGAAATTAAGATGGATAAGCTATCTGATTTTCAAGTTATATTAGGTTTAGAAGGATTAAGAAACTTAAAGAAGGTTGAAGATATAGATATCTTATATAAGATGGGATTTAGACATGCAATGCTAACATGGAATGAAGAAAATATGTATGCAACTGGCGCAAAGTCTGAACCTAGTCATGGCCTAAAAGAAGAAGGTGTTAAACTTCTTAAACGTATGGAAGAATTAGGTATGATTATTGATTTAGCTCATACTAATGAAAAGAGCTTCTATGATATCTTAAATGTGGTAAATAAGAATATTATTTATTCACATGGTTTATGTAAAGCATTATGTGATCATCCAAGAAATCTAACTGATGATCAAATGAGAGCATTAAAGAAGGTTGATGGCTTGTTTGGTATTACGCTTGCTGATTCATTTATTGCGAAAGAAAAAGAAAACAGAACAATGGATACCTTCTTAAAACATATCAAACATGCTATTGATATTATGGGTATTGATAATGTATGTTTTGGTTTTGATTTTATGGATTATTTAAGTGCATTTGCTAATTCTAATTTAGCTGATGTTAGTGATGCTACCAAAACAAACAATATTATAATTGGATTAAAGAAAATAGGATTAAGTGATGAAGATATTGACAAGATTACATGGGGAAATTTCTATAATCGTTACAAACATTTAGTAATAATGAAGGGCAGTAAAAATGAAGAAAAATAATGAATTTATTAAATTACTAGATAAGGCTGTTGAAGATAAGGTATTTCCTGGTGCTAATTTAGGTATTATTGTGAAAACGGATGATGGCTATAAAAGAAATTTCTTTTCTGTTGGTAATAGATCAAATATTCCTGAAGTAGAAAAGAATGATATTGATACTATTTATGATATGGCATCTTGTTCAAAAGTATTATCTACTACATCTTGTTTATTCAAATTATTAGAAATGGGTAAGATTAGATTATATGATTATATATATCTATATCTACCTGAATTCAAAAATAAAGATATCACAATTTGGGATTTGATGACACATACATCTGGCCTTCCTGAAGGTTTAAATGGATGTTGGACAATGAATAGAGATGAGATTATAAATGGTATTATGAATATCGATAAGAAATATGAAAAGAATAGTGGTATTCATTATTCTGATGTTGGTTATGCAACATTAGGTTTCTTAGTTGAAAAAGTTAGTGGAATGAGCTTAGATAAATTTGCGAACAAATATATCTTTGAACCGCTAGATATGATTGATACTGGTTATAATCCAAAAAAGAATAGTCGTATTGCCCCTACTGAATTACGTGATAATGGTAAGGTTGATCGTTATTATGTTCATGATGAAATGGCACATAATTTAGGTGGTGTTGCTGGTCATGCTGGTTTATTTTCGACTGTAAAAGATATTAGCCACTTCATTGAAATGATTTTAAATGATGGAGTATATAAGGGAAGAAAAATATTTGATAAAAAGACGATTGATTTAATGTATACTCCGCAAGTTGAAGAAAGAATCGGTGTTGGTATTGAAACTGATAGACGTGCTTTAGGTTGGATAGTTAAGGGTAAGAATTCATCTTGCGGTGATTATGCATCTAAAAATACTATTTTACATACTGGTTTTACTGGCACTAATGTTTTTATTGATAGAGATAATAAGGTAGGATTTGTGATGTTATCTAATCGAGTACATCCAACTAGACAAAATACCTTAGTAATTCCATTTAGAAGTAGACTCGCAAATTATGTTATGACACATTTAGAAGAATTTAGTAAGGGTGATAATAATGAATAAAATTAAAAGCTTTACAAGAGATAAGTTTGTTACATATTATGGTACAGATAATCCTGTATTAATTAATGATGAATATAATAAGAAAAAGAATGTATTTAGAGGTGTTTGGGTATCAACTGTAGAAAATATTGATATCAATCCATTTGAAAGTGTAGAAGATGGTAAAGCACAAATTGATGCGATTGTGGATACATGTGCTAAATTCAATTTAAATGCGATTATTTTCCAAGTTAGACCTACTAATGATGCTTTATATGAATCTGATATTAATCCATGGTCATCAGTTTTAAGTAAGGATAGATTAGAAGATGTTAATCCTGGCTTTGATGTACTTAAATATATGATTGAAAAAGCAAGTAAGCATAATATTGAAGTACATGCATGGATGAATCCTTATCGTGTTACAAATCGAGATTTAAGTAAGATGAATATAACTAAGGATGATTATTTAAATAAATTAAGTGATAAGAATTTTGCGAAGAAAAATCCTGATTTAGTTATAGAAACTTCTGAACATCATTTAATATTAGATCCTGCTAGTAAGGTTGTTCAAGATTATTTAGTTGCTACTGTATTAGAGCTTGCTAATAAATATGATTTAAAAGCTTTCCACATTGATGATTATTTCTATCCATATGATGAAATTAATGATCCAAATGAGGAAGAAAAGAGACAAGAGATTGCGCCATATCTTCCAATTGATGATTTTAGAAGATTTAATGTTAATGAAATGATTAGAAAGATTCATGAAGCATTAAAGACTGCTAATAAGAAGGTTGAATTTGGTATTAGTCCATTTGCGATTTATCGTACAAATTCAAAATGGTTTGAAGGTGGTAAAGGTGGCTGGTATAGAGGCAGTGATAATTTTAGTGGCGCTTTACAATGCTACGAAAGATTATATTCTGATGTATATCTTTGGATGAAAGAGGGATGGATTGATTATGTTGTTCCTCAAGATTATTTCTTACTTGATTACTACAAAGAAAAAGAAGATGGTAGCCAAATTGATATCGTTAAATATGCTGATGTAGTAAAATGGTGGAATGAAATGGCTAAAGAAACTAAGACTAAATTATACATTGGTATGCCTTTGTATCGAGTAAGTGATGAAGGTGCTTGGGCTAATGATGAAGAAATAATCAATCAATTAAAGGTTAATGATATATATGATTATGTATCTGGTTTTGTGATGTTTACATATCATGATTTTACACGTAGTGATAGTAAGGTTAAGGTAAGCACCCAAAATAAACTTCTTGCCCTATGGAACAAATAAACAATTATAAAGATTTCTTAAAAGAAATCGATAAAATAAAAGAAGAAAAAGAAAAGAAAAAGATATTGATTCATGCCTGTTGTGGTCCATGTTCAAGCGAAGTATTGAACTTCTTAAAAGATATCTTTGATATTACAATTTATTATTATAATCCTAATATTTATCCTGCTTCAGAATATGAAAAAAGGTATGATCAATTTAAATTAATTCCTTATAAATTTGACCTTATAAAAGGAGAATATGAAGAAGATAAATATTATAAGGCTATTGAAGGATTAGAGGATTTAGGTGAGTTTAGTGAAAGGTGCTATAAATGTTTCTATTTTCGAATGGAAGAATGTGCTAAACTAGCAAAAGAAAAAGGATTTGATTATTTCACTACTACTTTATCTATTAGTCCATATAAGAATAGTAAATGGATTAATGAAATTGGATATGAACTTTCTAATAAATATAATATTAACTATTTATATTCTGATTTTAAGAAACAAGAAGGATATAAAAAATCAATTGAATTATCTAAAGAATTTGGATTATACAGGCAAGAATATTGTGGATGTATATATTCTTTAGAAGAAAAAGATAAAAAGGTAATTTGAACAAAGTGGTGTTTTTTGAAAAATAGGCAACGAACAAAGTGGTGTTTTTCTAATAACCCCTTTGAATAAACTGGTGTTTAAAGAAAAAGCGCTATTTGGGATTCCAAATAGCGCTTTTTTCACATAGAAACACCTTTTTTTAATTTTACTTTTTATTATTAATGTTGTATAATGAAATAGGTACATCTTTATTAATAGTATAGATGCACCTATTTCTAAAACGACTAAAGTTTCTATAACCGTTAGCATTTTTGATTAAACACTTTAGTCTGGAATTGACTCCTTCCATAGCGCCATTTGATAAGCGTCGATTATCAATAACTATGAAGGAGTTTTTTATTTCCTCCTTAAAATGAGAAAGAAGTTTTCCAAATTCCACAAAAGGCTTAAAAGGGCTATTTAGGAAACCATTAATTAAATCAGGCAACTCATTATCACAAGTTTCATATGAAGCAGTAGCATTGAATTCTTGATATTTAGCTTTTAGGTAATAAGCAGCTTTCAGATCTTTATCAATATCCAACAAATATTTTAATATTTCCCATTTATCCCATTTAGCCCGAATTTTATTAATTTTAATATTACCATTATAAATATCATCAAAGTTCTTTTTGAAGAAGTAATGAAATTTTTTTAGCATATAGTAATACAAATCAGCTTCTTTAATAGGAGATTTACCTTTTTTAAATTTATTCATTATGGATAATCTAATAGTATCCATCGCATAATTAAGATGAGAAATCACGTGAAAGGAATCTACGGCGATTTTACAGTCAAAAAAGACAGATTTGGCTACAACAATATAAGGGACATACATATCTATGACTACATATTTAACATTTTCCCTTTCTTTTTTAGGAATTCTTGAAAAATAATCTATTAGATCATATTTATGTCTAGAACTAACAACATCGACTAACTTTTGATTTATAAAGTTTAACATTACACAACAGTATTTCCTTTTGGTTAAATTTTTAGTATATATCTCATCCATACATAAAATTTCAGGAAGTGTAGATCTTGTAGAGTGAATATAGCTATCAAAGATATTCATTACTGCACGAGAAGAAACATTATATAAAGCTGCTACACTAGAATAAGTGGCTGTATGAGATTTTAAATCCTCTAGTATTAATAGTTTTGTGGTGTAAGAAATTCTAGTCAAATATTCTGAGAAAGGATTAGCTTGCAGAAAAGTTTTATTACAATCAGCACAAATAAATCTAGAGGCATGAAAAATAATATGACAAGGTTCTTGTGTAGAAATAGAATGGATTACATGTTTAATTCTATATCCGTGTCTTTTTATATTAATGCTTCCACATTTAGGACAAGAAATAAATTTGATATCCAAATAAATATGCACTTTTAATGATTCTTTATCAAAGTGAACATAAGATAAATCCTTATTAACATTTAATTTATCTAATTTTAATAATTTAATTAATTCATCAGTCATTTTTCTCCTTTTGGTGTTTCTATGTAATTATAATAACAAAAAAGTGATGTAAAAACACCACTTTATTCAAAGAAAACATTAAATAGTAAAATGATAAAATCAAACACCACTTTATTCATAGCCTTCTTAAAACACCAGTTTATTCATATACTCAAAATAAATGTCTAAATAGAAATATTTAGACTTTTTTAATAGGATATATAAATTGATTTTGATTTATAAAAAGAGTATAATAATAAAAGGAGAGATTATTATATGAAAGATATAGAAACAAGATTTAAAGAATTATGTCAAAATGCTAATTTAGTAGGTGCTAGTTCAGTTATTATCAAAGATAATAAGATTGATAAAATTATGAACTATGGTTATTATGATAAAGAAAACAAAAAAGAAATGACTGAAAATACGATTATCCGTATTGCATCTGTTTCTAAATTAGAAGTTGCATTATGTGTGATGATGTTAGAAGAAAAGGGATTAATTGATTTAGATGAAGATATTAGTACATATCTTGGATTTAAAGTTAGAAATCCTAAATATCCTAATGATAAAATCACAATTAGGATGATTATGACCCAAACATCATCAATATCTGATGGACTAGAGCTTTATTATGATGATAAAGAAGATGTATTTTCTGGATATAATTACATTTTAGAAAATGGATTAAGAGTAGATATTGAAGAATTATTACAAGAAAATGGTAAATATTATCAAGATTCATTCAATGAATATCAACCTGGAACACATTTTGAATATTCTAATTTTGGTTGTGGTACACTTGCTTGTATATTAGAGTGAGTTAGTGGAGAGTTTTTTTTTGATTTCTTTAAAGAAAATGTTAGT
>JAEEGK010020358.1_pt1 | contig 14121 bp, 12 predicted proteins | sample 8958771 | NCBI WGS metagenome assembly JAEEGK01 (sample SAMN16246547, study PRJNA631951) | gut metagenome | biome: gut microbiome; feature: rumen; material: SC-attached | host: Bos | place: Iran: Karaj | collected 2018-10
TCCTGCGCCGGTACCTGGGCCTGGGCCTGGAGGAGACGAACCGCATCCGCTTCACCTAGCCCTACATCCCGGAGACGGACTGCTTCTACCACGCCCACGGGGATACGAATCTCATCGGTCTGCAGGCCTTCCTGTACGGCAGGGAGACGGAGGAGGGCGCGGTCGAGCTGTACTACTCCGGTACGGCGCCCTATTTCGGCCGGGCGTATCCGGGGGGATATACCTATATGTCCGGCGTCTACCGGGTGCTCCTGCGCCGGGAGGGGGAGGCCGTCCGCTTCCTGGCAAATCAGCGGGTGCTGACGGACCTGGAGACCCTGGCTCCCGAAACGCCCCGGCCCGGGGAGAGCGTCACGGTGGACTATACCGGGAATTCCGGCCCGGAGGTCCTTGTCATGTCCCTGATACCGGAGGAGACCTTCGAAAGCCGGGAGGCCGCCCTGGCCTGGATCGACGCCCTGTGGTTCAAGATCCATCACAACCCGGGCTCGGAAAACGAATATATTGAGAACGCCTACCCCATCGAGCTCGTCTATGAGCGGGAGTATCCCGGGTACGGCACCCTGGTCTACGCGGAAATGCCTACGGGCACCATTCACGGCACCAATCCCTTTTTGTGGTTCGCGGCGGATTCCGGGCAGCTGTACCGGCTTCCCGAGCCCTCGGGGATGGGCACTTCCCGGCTGATACGGCAGGGGGCGAACTACAGCCTCGAACGGGGCGACGGCTTCCTGCTGGCTGCGGAGGAGCGGGGAGATCTGGTCCAGTGGGGGATAAACTGCATCTGGGAGATCAACCTCACGCCTTCCCGCCCGTTCTGGACAAGCGCCGGAGACAACAAACGCCAGGGCGGTTGGGCCACCTGGTCCCTGTACCTGCCCACCATGGAGGTTTTCGCGTCCTTTATCCCGGACGGCGCCTGGACAAGGCCTGACTTTGTGCCGGAGCCCCTGCCGCCCCGCGAGACCGCGCCTGAACCCACGCCTGAACCCGCGCCTGAACCCACGCCGGAGCCCACGCCGGAGCCCACGCCGGAGCCCACGCCGGAACCCACGCCCGAGCCCACGTCCGAGCCGCGGCCCTTCACCCCCGTGACCGCGGAGCTGGGGACAGACTGGCTCACCCTGCAGGAGGGGGCGCGGTGGCTGACCCGGGAGGAGCTGGACAGATGGAAAAGCTGGCTTGATGCGGACTGGATGCGCTGGGGCTTCCTCTGGTCCTTCTACGCCCGGCCTCAGGACGTGGACCTGGGCGAGCTCTTCTATAACGGCGTGGACCTGGGGGAGAATGCCTCCCCGCGGTACGCGGAGACGAACCCCGTCACCGACGGTGACCGGCGGTACTGGCTGTCCCGGACGGGCAATCTCAGCGGCGACCTGTTCAAGTGCCCCGGGGACCAGATGGACGCTCTCCTGCGGAAGTACCTGGGCCTGGGGCTGGAGGATACCCGCCGGGTGGGGCTGAGCTGGCTGTACGATCCGGAGACGAACACCTATTACAATGCCCACCTTAACGGTAACTTCCGCACCTTCAGTCTGCTGTACGGCTATACCCGGGGGAATGAGATCTGCCTGTTCACCATGGCGCCGGCGACCTACGTCGATCCCCGGTCCGGCACAAAAGGCTTCAACTCCGGCACCGACGGTCTCGGCGTTTTCCGCACGGTGCTCCGGCAGGAGGGAGACAGCGTACGCTTTGTCTCCCATCTCCGGGCCCTGACCGACGGCACCGGGGAGGATTACGATATCCCACGGCAGGCGGAGGCCTGGCCCGCAGGATACGATCCGGAGCAGGACGTGACGGTGATCTCCCCCAGGGTTTGGGAGGACTTTGACAGCGCTGAGGCGGCCCAGGCCTCCATCGACGGGATCAGTCATACCATCGGGGATACGACGTATACCTACCAGCGGCTCCGGGAGTGGGAGTACCCCGGGTACGGGACCCTGGTGTACGGAGAGATCGGGGACGGCGGCAGCCATGGGCCCGACGTACGCCTCTTCTTCGTCACCCCGGCGGGACGCCGGTATGAGCTGGACGTTCCCGGCTATTCCATGGGGGAATACCGGATAACGGATGACTGGGCTCCGGCAAACGAGGGCAGGGCCTTCATGTTCGAAATGGTGCAGCCAGCCGGGGCGAAAAGCTGGTGGATGAACTGCGTGTATGAGACCTATATCGGCGGGGGCCAGACCCGCAAGGGCGGGATGTGCACCTGGACCCTGTATTTCCCCACACTGGAGATCTTCGCCTGGTTCCGGCCGGACGGGACGTATTGACCGATGAAAGGAAGCGCGGCGGCATGGGAGAGAGTATACCCCAGGGAACGGAACGGAGGTTAGGCCTGGACCTGCTCCGCCTCCTGTCCATGGTCATGGTGATCGTATTGCATATCCTGGGCCAGGGCGGCGTCCTGGAGGGGGCGGAGCCCGGGTCCCGGCCCTGGTATGCCGCCTGGGGCCTGGAGTGCCTGTGCTACTGCGCCGTGGACTGCTACGGCCTGCTCACGGGCTACCTGGGGGGCGGGCGGCGGCCCTACGCGAAGCTCGTCCTGCTGTGGCTGGAGACGGTGCTGTACTCCCTGTTCTTCTGGCTCTTTTTCCACTGGTACCGCCCGGAGCAGGCGGGGACGCCGGCCCTGCTCCGGGTGTTCCTCCCGGTGCTCACCCGGCAGTACTGGTACTTCAGCGCCTATTTCGGGCTGGCGCTCCTGATGCCGCTGCTGGAGGGCGGGCTGAAGGCCGTGGACAGCCGCCGGGCGACGGCCCTGTTCTTCGTGCTGACAGCCGTTTTCTGCGCCCTCCCCACGGTGCTGCATACGGACGCCTTCCAGCTCCGGGGCGGCTACGCCATGCTCTGGCTCCTGATCCTGTATGTCCTGGGGGCGCTGCTGCGCAGGAGCGAGCCCCTGCATCGGCCGGGGCCGCTGCCCCTGTGCCTTGCCGCAGCAGCGTGCTTTATTCTGACCTTCCGGACGCATTTTCACCCGGTGACGATCCCGGGCCTCAGCACCTTCGACCTGCTGAGTTATACCTCCCCCACGGTGCTCCTTTTCGCCGTCTGCCTGCTCATGCTTTTCCGCCGCCTGAAAGCAGGCGGGAGGCCCGGGGCAGGACTTCTGACGAAGCTGTCCCGGACCTCCTTCGGGGTCTATATCCTCCATACGAATCCGCTGCTGTGGAAGACCCTGTTCCTGCCGGGCTGCCTTGCCTCCTGGGGGGCCATGCCCGCAAAGCTCCTGCTGCCGCTGGTCCCCCTCTGCGCCCTGGGGGTCTATCTGCTCTGCTCCGTACCCACGGCTCTGGTGCACCTGCTGTTCCGTGCTCTGGGCCTGCGGACACGCCTGGAGAGCCTGGGGGACCGGCTGCGCCGCCGCCCGGACGCCCGGAAGCCTGCGCAATGACAAAAAAGCTCTGCCCCGCTGTCCGAAGGAACGGCGGGGCAGAGCGGTTTATCGGAGATCTTCGCTCACAGCCCCAGGCTGCGGCGGATCCAGACGGTCTCCAGCAGATCGAATACGTGCCGGTTGGGTTTCCCCTCCGTGAGAAGGGGCCGGTCGTCCCCGCCGGATATGCGGGTGAGGAAAGCCCCCACCGCCCGGGACCGGGATTCGCCTCCGTAGCAGTGGATGAGCAGGGTGTCCGCCTCCCGCTGGGCGGCGAAGAAATCCAGGACCGCCTCCGCCTGGGCCTCCGTGAAGCGCACGGCACCGGGGACCTCCCGCTCCACGTCGTCAAAATACAGGGTCAGCACCCCCCGGCAGCTGGCGCTCTCGCTGAACACGAAGCCGAAGCCCCGGGTGTGGGTGTCCTGGATGGAAATGACGGCGTAGCTGTCCTTCCGCTTCGCCAGCTCCTCCAGCCCGGCGGGGGCGTAGTGGTCCATCACGTAGTCAAAGGCGTCGTATACGGACTTCACCAGGATCCTGGGCATCGTTTCACGCTCCTCAGATCAGATTGCTGGGGATCAGGCTGCACAGCCTGTCGATGGGGAAGGGGTGAGGGAACATGCACACGATCCCGCCGCTGCCCCGCTCCAGGGAAGTCTTGTCGATCACGCTGAATTTGCGGATCTCCCGCCTGTCCGGATCGGCGCTCCTCTTGATCTCCAGAGGGTGTATCCTGCCGTTCTCCTCCACAAAGACGTCCACCTCCTTGGCGTTGGCGTCCCGATAGAAGCTGAGCAGGGCGGAATCCCTGGCATAGGCATAGTTTTTCACAAGCTCCATGACCACATAGTTTTCGTAAAAGTGGCCCCCGGCCGCACCCTCCCGGAGAGAGTCTGGGGTCAGCCACCGGGTGAGGTAGGCGCAGAGCCCGGTATCGCAGAAATACAGCTTCGGCGTCTTGATCAGCCGCTGGAGCTCGTTGTTGGCATAGGGCTCCAACAGATATACCACATCCATGTCCCGGAGGATATCCAGCCATTTCTTTGCCGTCTGCTGAGAGACGCCGGAAGCCTCCCCCAGAGTGCGGTAGTTCACCAGGTTCCCGACCAGGGCAGCGCAGGCGCGGATAAAGCGCTTGAAGCCCTCAACATCCGAGATGCCCTCATCGTTCACCGCGTCGGCGATCAGATAGTTGTCAATATAGGATTGGTAATAGAGCTGGGCCATCTCGCCGGAGGCGGACTGCACATCCGCAAAACCGCCCTTCCAGATATGCGCATAGACGTCGATGATGTCGTTGGCCGGAAGCTGCGCCTGCCTGGCCCGGAGACAGTCGAGAGAGAAGTCCAGAGGAGCAGGGTCCAGAACGCCCTGCTTTTCCCGCCAGGACAGACCGTAAAGCCGCAGGATGCCCAACCGACCCGCCAGCGTCTCCTGCGCCCGCTGCATCAGCTTTCTCCGCTGGGAGCCGGTGAGCCAGAACCGGCCCCGTTCCTCGCTCTCGTCGCACATGAGCTTGATATGCTCCAGCAGCTCCGGCGCTTTCTGGATCTCGTCGATGAGGATGGGCGGCTTATAGGTCTGGAAAAACAGACGCGGATCGTCCCGGGCCAGCGCCCGGGCATAGTCGTTGTCCATGGTCACGATCGTCCGGTCCTGTTCCTTCGCCAGCTCCTTCAGCATAGTGGACTTTCCCACCTGCCGGGCGCCCAGGACCAGCACAGCCTTGAAAAACTTGTCTGCCTCCAGGAACTTTCTTTCCAATTCACGGCGGATATACTGCATAGCGGCCCCCCAAAAATGACGGTAATATGAAGTACAATTATATTTTATCGTCAATTTTGCGGTTGTCAAGGGCTTTGCCCCGGCGCAGAGCGAAAAAACTGACTCCCTGCGCCGAAACCGGCGGCAGGGAGTCCTGCATGTTCGGAATGCTCGGGCTTTCCGTCCTTACTCGTCGTACCCCGTATCCTTCCAGAACTGCATGGCCCGCTCGGGGATGGAGGCCTTCTGCTCCGGGGTCAGGTACTCCCACAGGAACTTCTCCGTCCGGGGGTTGGCCTCCTGCACCTGGACGAACATCCAGGGCCGGTCCGCCTTCACGATGCGGTAGAAGCCGTGGGGGGTGTTCGCCGGGATGCAGATGCAGCAGCTCCGGGTGATGGTGTACTTCTTCATGTCCGCGCCGATGCAGATCTCCACCTCGGCCCCCAGGTCGTAGGGGTTTTCCGGGTCCATGCCGATGAGGTACATGAGCTCGTTTTCCTTGTGCATGTGGGGCGGATGGCCCACGTCCTTGGCGTAATCCGGATCGTAGGGCTTGGGCATGTTCCAGTGGATGGAGTAGTAGTTTTTCAGGCAGCCGTCCGAGAGATTGGCGATCCAGGGGATGGGCCGGTTCGCGGGGAATTCCATGTTTTCGGACAAGGTGACGTATTCCATGCTTCGCGCTCCTTTCTGACCGTGACGATTCTGTACTGAATATCCCATGCGCCTATTGTATTTTACCCCGGGGGCAAAGTCAACCGGGGAGAAGCCGGGCCAGCACGGCGGTCTGCCCGTCCTCCTTCGCCCCCCGGAGGGAGAGGCTGCCGTCCTCCTCCCGGCGGCTCTGCCAGATGAGGGTCTCCCCCTCGTAGCAGGAGGCCCGGTAGGCGATCTCCAGCTCCCGGAGGTCCATGGCCTGCCAGACCCGGCAGGAAAACTGCCCGGCCAGGGCGCGCACGTAGGCCACATTGTTCATGTGTCCCCCCAGGTCGATGTCCGTGGAGCGCACGGTGTACCGGCCCAGCTCCTCCAGGGGTTCGTCCCGCAGACGGGCGAAGGGCTCCTCCCAGACCGTGTCCCTGGCAAAGTCCAGCCCGGCGGGAAACACCGTTCCGGGGGCCACGGGCTTTCCGCTGCCGGTGTCCAGCACCGTCCATTCCGTCCTGCCCGCCGCCAGAATTTCATCCCCCTTGCGCAGCAGGTAGTCCCGGTTCGCCCGGAGGCGGGACGGGGGCTCCGGCCAGGTCTCCAGAGTGAGGGCCTCCATCATCCCCGGGCGGCGGAAAAAGCGGACCCGGGTGCGCACCGTCAGCCAGAACAGGCCCCTGGGGCCCAGGGCGCCTATGCCGCAGCCCAGGGCCTCCGCGTGCCGGGCGGCAATATCCATGAACAGACCGACGGTATCGGGAATGCCCAGAAGCCCGGCGCTGTCGCAGGCTCCGGGCAGGACCGTCAGCTCCCGGGCGTATTTTTCAGCCATTGCGCTCCTCCAGTCTCCCCGCGGCGGTCAGCTGGGCGGCCGCGGCAGCCAGCTGATCCACCTGCTCCACCGTCAGCCGGTCCGCCGCCCCCAGGACCCCGTCTCCCCGGTCCGGCGCCAGACCAGCGGCGGAGAGCCGGGCGATCTCCTCCCTTGCCCATGAGGGCACGTCGGAGAAGTCGGGGGCAGGACCGGCGGCCTCCGGCTCCGGCAGGCAGCGGGAGAGAAGAAGCAGGGCCTCCAGCCGGCTTACCCCCTCCCGGGGGCGTAGGGTGCCGTCCTCATATCCCCGCAGGATGCCCCGCTCCGCCGCGGCGGTCAGCTCGGCAGAGTACCACGGGCTCGCCAGGTCCCTGTCGCCGAAGGCGGAAAGGGCTTCCGGGCTGCCGGGCAGGGGGATCCCTGCGGCGTCCGTGAACGCGGCGACTGCGTACTCCCGGGAGGCGGGAGCGGTGGAGGCGTCCTCCACCTGGCCGCTGATCACGTACAGCTCATAATAATCGTCATACAGGCCGAGGCAGGCATCCATGCCGGAATTGACGCTGAAGGCCTTTTCCAGCACGGTCTCCCAGCTGCCGTACTGGGCGTACAGCTCGTCGGGCAGCGGGCCCTCCTCATGGCCGTATTTTTCCAGATTCCGTTCCTTCACCGCCGCGAGCATCTCCGGATCGTCCCGGTAGGAGTCAAGCCGCAGCTCGTTGCGCCTGGCGCTGATGACCCGGGCGATCTCCTCGATGCTCTTTCCCTCCAGCAGCATCCCGTTCATCGTGGAATACATGTCGTTGATGCTCTCGTGGTAGGCGATCCGGGCCTCCCGTCCGTTCTCCCCGTTCACCAGCTCCGGGTCGGACCAGTCCAGATCGGCATAGGCCTTCAGGCTCCCCTCCGGGCTGGGCCTGAAGCCGTATACCGCTGCGGGGTCTGCGACGATATCCTCCATGGCCCTCGGGTTGAGACGCGGGTCGTGTTCATAGCGGAACGGCGCTGCGGCGGGATCTTCGGCGGAAGCCGGGAGCACGGCGGCGGAGAGCACGCAGGCAAGGCACAGCAGCAGGATCAGCAGACCTGCGCTCCGGTCCAGCATCCTTGTTTTCTTCATATGGCGGAATGCCTCCTGTCTTTTCGGGCTGCGGAGCTGGGCTCCCCAGCGGATTTTCTCCAGTATAGCAGAAATCCGGGCATGTTCAAGGCGGAGAATCGCAGCATTCCGCATTTCCCGGTCCCGGGGATCCGTTGCCTCCCGGGGGAAAGTGTGCTATCCTGTGGGCAGAGAAGAGGAGCGTGAAAGCATGGACGAGCGTTTGCCCAAGTGGGCGCGGGAACTGGAGATCTTCCGGCGCATCAAAAGCGTGCTGATCCTGGAGGGGAACGTGCTGGATATCTACCGGGAGCCGGAGACCGGGGACTTCGTCCCCCTGAACCGGTGGCTCTGGGGCTTCCTGCGCCGCAGCGGGTACCACAATATCCTGTTCTATGACGACCGGAACGGCTTCTCCGACCCCTGGGACGGGGAGGCCTGCCGGGGCTTTGCCGGGTCCCTGGGGCTGACGGAGAATCAGCTCCTGCAGAATTCCGCCTTCCGGGGCAGCGGCGGGGCGGCGGGGCTCATCCGCCGGGCCATGGCCCAGGAGCGGGAGCCGGCGGCGGTGGTGCTGGAATTTGCATCCCGGTATCTGATCTCCCCGGAGCGGATGGAAAAAGCGGAGTCCGAGAGCTTCGCCACCCTGCTGCAGGCCTCCCTGGAGAGCCGGGAGGTGCCCACGGGGGTGGACCGGCTCCGGAACCTCATGATCCTGATCGTGAACAAGGTGAACGATCTGCCCGCCTGGTTCTATCTGCAGAATCCCAACGTGAAAAGCATCGCCGTGGAACCCCCGATCCGGGAGGAGCGGGAGGCCCTGGTGGAGGGGGAGGCCCTGCGGGCCTTCTTCCGGCCCAGCGCCTGGGCCAGGGACCTGGACTGGCTCACGGAGCATCCCGGGGAGAGGCGGAAGCTGACGGAGCGCTTCGTGGGCCTCACGGAGGGGCTGAGCTTCACGGAGCTGCTGAGCCTGCGCAGCCTCTGCGTCAACGAGGGGCTGGCGGTGCGGGACCTGTGCCGGGTGGTGGACCTGTATAAATACGGCATCCGGGAAAACCCCTGGGACCGGCTGGACGAGGCGAAGCTGGCCGCGGCGGAGGAGGCCTTCCGCCGCCGCGTCAAGGGCCAGAGCTACGCCGTGGGCCGGGCCCTGGACGTGGTGAAGCGGGCGGCCACGGGCCTGGGGAACCTCCAGAGCTCCTCCCAGACGAAGCCCAAGGGCGTGCTGTTCTTCGCCGGACCCACGGGCACCGGAAAGACGGAGACGGCAAAGACCCTGGCGGAGGCCCTGTTCGGGGACGAGGACTGCTGCATCCGCTTCGACATGAGCGAGTACCGCCAGGCCCATTCCGACCAGCGGCTGCTGGGAGCGCCCCCGGGCTACGTGGGGTATGAGGCGGGCGGCCAGCTCACCAACGCCGTGCGGAAGCACCCCTTCTCCATCCTGCTTTTCGATGAGATCGAAAAGGCCCACCCCTCCATTCTGGATAAATTCCTGCAGATCCTGGAGGACGGACGCATGACGGACGGCCAGGGGAACACGGTGTACTTCACGGAGACCGTCATCATCTTCACCAGCAACCTGGGCTTCTACGGGGAGGGGGAAGGGGGCCGGCGCCAGGCCCTGGTGGACCCGGGCACGGACTATGAGACCCTGCGCCGGGTGATCCGCCGGAACATTGAGGATTACTTCAAGCTGGAGCTGGGCAGGCCGGAGCTGCTGAACCGCATGGGGGAGAACATCATCGTGTTCGACTATATCCGCCCGGAGGCCGCGGCCCAGATCCTGGACGCCCTGCTCGCCAAGATCCGGGACCGGATGGGGGAGGACAAGGGGATACGCCTTGCCGTTTCCCCGGAGCTGCGGGAGCAGCTGCTGGCGGCAAGCCTGGGAAATCTGGAAAACGGCGGCCGGGGCGTGGGGAATATGGTGGAAAGCATGCTCATCGACCCCCTGTCCAGATTCCTGTTCGACCGGCGCATACAGCCCGGTCAGACGGTCCGCGCCCTGCGCCTGGAGCAGCGGGACGGCGCCTGGGCGCTGCAGGCTGAGGTGACGGGACAGCATGACGGCAGCGCGTGAGCATTCCGTTAAGGACGGCGGCCTGATGCGTATCGCCGGGGCCGCCGGATAAGCGAAAAATCGGCGCCATGCACTGCATGGCGCCGATTTTTCACGCAGGGTGCTCAGTAGAGGTAATGCATGGTCTCAAACAGGGCGTGGCCGTCCCGCAGGGTGAAGGGGAATTCGCTGACGTCCTTCTCCCCGGTGAGGTACCACTCGGAGGTCTCGTCGTCAAAGTCCTGGCGGTGGATGGTGGCGATGACCTTTCCGCTCTCCCCGCCGGGATCCATCTGCACCTCATATTCCACATAGGCGATGGTGATGTCGTCACCCCGTCCCGCGCCGAGCACGTACAGCACGCCGTCGAATTCCCGGAACAGCTCATGATCCGCCAGCTCCTGCTCCACGAAGTCCCGATCCACGTACCTGGACAGGGCGTCGCTCAGGTCGCTGAGGGTGTTGATGCCGGGATAGTCGAAGCGGTAGTAGCCGACCTCATAGTCGTCCCTGGTCACATACCGGACGTCGCTGTAATCGGAGGGGCCGCCGGAGTCCAGCCAGCTCCACATATCCTGGGCCTCATGGAAATCGCCGAGGACCCGCGCCTCCACGGGCAGATCCAACAGCTCCTCGCCGTAGGCGTTCAGGAATCTGCTCACCGTGCCGTAGGGGATCTCAAACGTGGGCACGCCCACGGCGTGGGGAGCGATCTCATACTCCTGCAGCCAGAGCAGCATGCTCTCTTCGCTGAAATGGACCTCAAAATTCTCCTTCTTCAGGAGGATATCGTACCAGTCCTCATAGAGGCCTTCGTAGTATTCCCTGTCGTAAAGCTGGGCGGCGATCTCGTTCACCAGCGCGTCCCGCAGCTGGACCGGCCGGTCGGTCAGGGTCCTGGGGTCCACGAATTCCCCCCTGGACAGGTCGAAGATCCAGGCGTGCAGGCCGTAGGTGGGGTGCGGACCGAAGGAGTTCATGTAGTCCGCGGCGAGAATGCTCAGCAGCGCGCCCTGCCGGCGGATCTCCAGAATGCCCACCTCGTGGGCGATGGGGTTCATTTCCTCCCCGGCCTCTTTCCGCACCGCGTAGATCTCCAGGCCTTCCGCCTCCAGGTCCGCGTCCCATAGACCGGTGGATACCGTGCCGGCGTTGAAGGTGCTGCACACGGCCAGCTGCTCTGCGGTCACGCCCCGCTCCGGCGTGCTGCCGGTGAACTCCTCGCCGCGCTCGTTCGTCAGCACCAGCAGGGGCCGCTCATTGGTCTCCGTCGCCACCACCGTGCCGTCCTCCGCGGTGTATTCCGCGGTCGTCACTTCCCTGCGCACGGTGTAGCTCCAGACCTCCGGCTCGGGGGTGGGCTCGGGCGTAGGCTCGGGGGTGGGTTGGGTCGTCGGCTCCGGCGTTGCCTCGGGCGTGGGTTCGGGGGTGGGCTCCGGCGTGGACTCCGGCTCGGGGGTGGGCGTGGCCGGAGCGGCCGTGTTCGCGGGGGTCTCCGTCTGGGCGGGCTGCGCCGTCGGCTGTCCGCTGCAGCCCATCAGGCCCAGCAGCACCGCGGCGATCATGAGAAATGCAAGCGTTTTTTTCATCCTTGTTCTCCTTGTCCGGGATCGAATGTTCTGTGATCCCACGGGCATGAGTATAGCAAATCGCCGCCCGGACCGCAAGCCGAACCTGAGAAAAAATGGAGGGTGCGGACAGGCTGCAGGCTTCGGGCCGCCGGCGCATTGCCGAAAATCAGGACCGCCCCGGAAAGCATGCTTTCCGGGGCGGACGGTCTCATTCAGCGGTTCAGCCCTTGTTGCCGAAGTGCTCCTCGTTCCAGCGGTCGATCTCATCATCGATGAACTTGTCCGCCTGGGGATAGATGGTGCCCAGGGCGCCGTAGGTGATGCAGGGGATGAAGTGGCCGCCGGGGGCGTACTGGTCGCAGGCGCGGCGGACCTCGGCCCGGATCTCCTCCTCGGTGGAGTCCTCCCGGTCCACGATGGCGGCGTCGATGCCGCCCATGCGGGTCATGCGGCCGTTGAGCTGCTTCTGCAGCTTGGGAATGTCGTTCTGGGGAAGAACGCCCTGCCATACGTCAATGTGCAGGTCGACCATATCCTCCACGATGGGCTCGCAGAAGCTGTCGCAGTGGTGGATGATGACGACGCCGTTGTCGTGCAGGTAATCATAGGTTTTCTGGTAGTTCTTCTTGATGAAGTGACGCCAGATCTCCGGCTGCATGAACAGGTTCGTCTTGCTGCCCCAGTCGTCATGGGAGAGCATGGCGTCGGGATGCACGTGGTCCACCATGAGCTTCATGCCGTTGTAGCGATACTCGCCCACGGCGGCGCACAGGTCCTCCATGGCCTCCTCCTCGGTCATGAGGTTGATGAAGGTGTCCTCAAAGCCCATGAGGAAGTGGAGCCGCTCGAACAGGCCGGTGGGGGCGAAGCACATGAGCAGGCCGTTTGTACGGTCCGCCTTGGCGCAGCGCTCCAGATAGGGCTCCCACAGCTCGTCCTGGGAGCAGTTGGCGATCAGATCGGGCACCTTGGTGAAGTTGCGCCAGCAGGTAACGTCCCGGACGACCTTGGTTTCCTCCGTCACATGCGGCATGGCGGCGATGACGTTCTTGGGCCAGACGATGGTGGTGCCCCACAGGTCCTTGTGAGGGGGCATGCCGGCGACGCGGTTGCCGCGGACGAACACGTTCACGGGATCGCCGGGCATGAAGATGGTGCCCTCATACTGCTTCAGCAGACGGTCGGGCTTGCCGTCCGGCTTGATGGTTTCCAGAAACAGCTCTCTTGCGTTCAACATCCTGATGACAGCCTCCTATATTGGCCGGAATGGGCTCCGGCTGATTTTCATTGCATTATACCATACTGACCTGCATTTGTCTCTATATTTTTTCAAGTCCCGGGAGTGATCGCCGGCGTTTGCCTGTTATTCATCGGTGAATGTACATCCTGGAATCCTCCGCCTCCCCGTCCCCCCGGACCATGCAGTAAAACTCCCAGCCATAGCGCTCATAGAACCCCGTGTGATCCGTCAGGAGATAGAGAGGGGAGACGCCCCTGCGGCGCATATCCTCCACCGCCATGTCCAGAAGCCTGCCGGCGATGCCCCGGCGGCGGTACGCTTCCTCCGTATACACGGCGCAGACGTTGGGCGTCAGGTCCTTCCGGTCGTGGAAGTCGTTTTCCACGACCCCCAGCCCGCCGGCGATCCTGTCCCCGTCCAGGCAAAGATACCAGCCGTATTCCGTCTCCCCGCCGAGATAGGCGTCCATGCATTCCAGGTAGGCGGCTTTCGGCACTCTCCATTTGGCGTGGAACCACTCCGCCGCCGCGTCCTCCAGCTCCGGCCTTTCCCGCAGCGTGACAAAGCTGCAGCCGTTCACTCTCAGGCCCCCCTTGCTACCTTTTATATATAATACTATAGCACCGGGAGGCCTCCGCCGCAAGCAAAGACGGTCCCGCCGCGCTTGACAGCGGGCGGGAAGCTGTATATCCTGTAGGCTGCGGGATCGTACAGGGATCCGGAGCTGCGGGAGATGGGCACATGAACAGGACGGAGACGTTTATCGAGCTGTACAAGCGGCTGGAGGAGCTGGCCATGGAGCGGTACGGGTACCCTGCGGACGGCAGGGCGGTGTACCAGCTGCAGCGCAGACCGGAGTTCAGGAGCATCCGGGATGAGCTGGACTACTGCCGGGAGGTGCGGAACCTGCTGCAGCACCGGCGGAAGCTGAAGGAGTCCTTCCCCGTGGAACCCTCCGGGGCCATGGTGGACTTCCTGCGCGGCGTCATCGCCCGGGTGGAGAATCCCCTGCGGGCCAGGGATATCCAGGTGCCCCTCTCCGCAGTGATGCACAGATCCATGGAGGATCTTGTCCGCCCCGCCATGCTGGAAATGCGGGAGCGGGGCTTTTCCCACGTTCCCATCCTGAGCGGCGGGGTGGTGACGGGGGTGTTCAGCGTGAACACGGTGTTCACCTGCCTGCTGGAGGGGGAGGTGCTGGGGATCGACGAGCAGATGCGCTTTTCCGACCTGCGCGCCTGGCTGCCTCCGGAAAAGCACCGGGCGGAGTCCTTCCGCTTCATCCGGGAGGACAAGCTGGTGGATGAGATCTCCGCCATGATCGAAAAGGCCCAGGCCCGGCATGACCGGATCGGCCTGATGTTCACCACCAGAACCGGAAGTCCCCGGGACCCCATCCTGGGCCTGCTCACCGCCTGGGACGTCGCCGGTGTGCGCCGTCCCGACTGAGCGCGGGACCGGAAAAAAGATCGGGAGAGTAAGGATACATGTTTTTTGATACACACGCGCACTATGACGATCCCCGCTTCGACGGG
>JAEEGK010020359.1_pt1 | contig 14120 bp, 10 predicted proteins | sample 8958771 | NCBI WGS metagenome assembly JAEEGK01 (sample SAMN16246547, study PRJNA631951) | gut metagenome | biome: gut microbiome; feature: rumen; material: SC-attached | host: Bos | place: Iran: Karaj | collected 2018-10
CAGTACATATCTGCTCGCTGTTCTTCAAGCCCGACAAGCTACAGGAGGACTTGCATCTCGACTATGTTGCATTCCGCATTCCCGACGATTTCATCGTAGGTTATGGTCTGGATTATGACCAACAGGGGCGTGAACTGAAAGACATCTATACTATTGTAAAAGATTAATAACAACAAAAAACAAAACAGGATAATGAAGAATATTGTAATTTTCGGTGCTCCGGGCTCAGGTAAGGGCACACAGAGCGACATGATGATTGAGAAGTACGGACTGAACCACATCTCTACTGGCGACGTACTGCGTGCTGAGATCAAGAAAGGAACAGAACTGGGCAAGACCGCAGCCAGCTTTATCGACAACGGGCAGCTGATACCTGACGACCTGATGGTTAGTATCCTTGCCTCAGTGTATGACTCATTCGGAGACCACAAGGGGGTGATCTTTGACGGATTCCCACGTACCATCCCTCAGGCAGAGGCCCTGAAGAAGATGCTCAATGAACGCGGCGACAAGGTGGCAGCCATGATTGAGCTCGACGTGCCCGAGGATGAACTGATGAAGCGACTGCTGCTGCGCGGACAGCAGAGCGGACGTGCCGATGACAACGAAGAGACCATCAAGAAGCGCCTTATAGTGTATCACTCACAGACCCAGCCACTTATCGAATGGTACAAGAAGGAGGGCGTACACTACCACATCAATGGTTTGGGTGACCTCGACCGTATTTTCGCAGATATCTGCGAGGTAATCGATAATATCTAGGAATCCTAGGCTATCCTAGGCCATCCTAGGCTATCCTATGCAACTATAGAATATGGAAAGTAATTTTGTAGATTACGTGAAGATCTATTGCCGCTCTGGAAAGGGCGGCAAAGGTTCCATGCACCTGCGACACGTCAAGTACAACCCTAACGGCGGTCCTGACGGTGGCGACGGCGGTAAAGGCGGCAGCATCATCCTAAGAGGAAATCATAACTACTGGACATTGCTGCACCTGAAGTACGAGCGTCACATCTTTGCGGAGCATGGTGGCAACGGTGGACGGGACAAATGTCACGGTACCGACGGTAAGGACGTGTATATCGACGTGCCCTGTGGAACGGTAGTCTACAATGCCGAGACGGGCAAGTACGTCTGTGACGTAACCTACGACGGACAGGAGGTTCTGCTGCTGAAGGGTGGACGCGGCGGACTTGGTAATTTCCAGTTCCGCACAGCCACCAACCAGGCCCCTCGCTATGCGCAACCAGGTGAGCCGATGCAGGAGATGACCATCATCCTCGAGCTGAAACTCTTGGCAGATGTCGGTCTCGTAGGCTTTCCTAATGCAGGCAAGTCGACACTGGTTTCTGCGCTCTCGAATGCACGTCCGAAAATCGCCAACTATCCCTTTACCACGATGGAGCCCTCGTTGGGCATTGTGGGCTATCGCGACGGCAAATCGTTTGTGATGGCTGATATCCCAGGTATCATCGAGGGTGCCTCTGAGGGCAAGGGTCTCGGACTGCGCTTTCTGCGCCATATTGAGCGTAACTCACTGCTGCTCTTTATGGTTCCAGGCGATACAGACGACATCAAACGGGAGTATGAAATCCTGCTGAACGAACTGAAGCAATTCAACCCAGAGATGCTCGACAAGCACCGTGTGCTGGCAGTAACCAAATGCGATCTGCTCGACGAAGAGCTTATCGAGATGTTACGCGAGACGTTGCCTGGTGATCTTCCCGTAGTATTCATCTCTGCCGTCACCAACTTTGGACTTGAGGAACTGAAGGATGTGCTTTGGCGCGAGTTGAATGCCGAGAGCAACAAACTCGCCGTCATCACCTCAGAGGATACACTCGTACACCGCGATAAGGATATGAGCCGTTTCGCTCAGGAACTGGCCGACGAGGGTGAAGACGAGGATATCGAGTACGTAGAGATAGACGATCTGGATGACATCGAGGACCTGGATGATATAGAATATCTGGAAGAGCCGGAATGACCCCAAAACTACATTACTACCATATCGCCGAGGGTGTGACGGCATTCAGCACGACACGCCACGGGGGCTATAGCCAAGGGAACTATGGCGAGTTGAACGTGAACCTTTTTTGTGGTGACGAGCCGGAAGCAATCGCCAAGAACCGCAGGTTGCTCTGCAAAGAGTTAGCTGTGGCGGAGGACCATCTGGTAATGCCCCATCAGGTTCACGACACTGGTGTTTCCCAGATAGGAAATACCTTCTTCCTGTTATCGGAAGAGATCCGCAAACAGGTACTGGAAGGTATCGACGCACTGATCACGAACATCAAGCATATCTGTATAGGGGTATCGACGGCCGATTGTATACCTATTATTATATATGACCCCGAACATCATGCCGCAGGTGTGGTGCACAGCGGTTGGCGGGGAACGATGGCCAACATCACTGGCAGAGTGGTAACATCGATGCAGATGGCCTACCAGTCAAAGCCGGAACTGCTGAAGGCTGTTATCGGACCAGGCATCTCACTGAAGAACTTCGAGGTGGGGGATGAAGTCTATGAGGCTTTTGCCGATGCAGGCTACCCGATGGAACAGATCAGCCAGAAACAGGAAAAATGGCACATAGACCTCTTTGCATGCTGTCGCCTACAGCTGGAAGCAACAGGTATCAAGACCGAGAATATCGTGGAAAGCGGCATCTGCACCTACGATAACGTGGAAGATTTCTTTTCGGCCAGAAAGCTGGGAATAGCCTCTGGACGCATACTGACGGGTATCGTACTAAAATAACATAACGCAACTATTTTTACCAATTTTAAAAAAAGTTGCCGTTTTATAACATTAATACAAAATAATTTTCTATCTTTGCAGCGAAATAACAATGGAGGGATTCGTCCCCCCTCAAATAATTAATTAAAACAGTTCTAATTTTATGCAGAAAAGATTGCTCTTTCTGGTTGCTATGTTGTTAACGATGACGTTAACAGCCTTAGCACAGGTGACTACATCAAGTTTGGCTGGTAAGGTGACTCTCGACGATGCTAACGGCGAAGAGGTCATCGGTGCAACTATTCAGGCCATCCATGAGCCTTCAGGTACCCGCTATGCTGCTGTGACCAACACTTCTGGTCGTTTCACCATCCAGGGTATGCGTACTGGAGGTCCGTACAATGTGACGATCTCCTACATCGGATTCCAGCCCAAGACAGTAAAGGGTGTTAACCTTCAACTCGGTGAGACCTACAATCTGTCAGTATGGCTCTCTGAGGATGCAAACGAGTTGGCTGAAGTCATTGTAAGCGGTAAGGCTTCGAAATTTGCCGCAGAAAAGACTGGTGCTTCTACGAACATCAACAGTTCACAGATCACGAACCTGCCGACAGTGAGCCGTAGCATCACTGACGTGACACGTCTGTCACCTTATGGAGGTAACGGCATGAGCTTCGCTGGTTCTGACGGTCGTACCGCAAACTTCACGGTCGACGGTGCCAACTTCAACAACAACTTTGGTCTTTCCGACAAGCTGCCTGGTGGTGGTAATCCTATCTCACTCGACGCTATCGAAGAGTTGCAGGTGGTGATTTCTCCGTATGATGTTCGCCAAACCAACTTCATCGGTGGTGGTGTGAACGCTATCACGAAGTCAGGTACTAACACCTACAAAGCGAGCGCCTACGTCTACCACAGAAATGAGAACTTGCGTGGTGACGCTATCGATCGTGAGCAGATTGCCGGTGCACGTGCCAAGGACAGTCAGACAACATGGGGATTAACTTTCGGCGGCCCGATCATCAAGGACAAGCTGTTTATATTCGTCAATGGTGAAATGTCAAAGATTCCTACCATCGCTAACCGCTGGCAGGGTTCTGCTAATGGTGTTGCCGATGCAGACAACTACGTCTCACGCACGAAACTCTCTGATCTTCAGGCTGTTTCCAACCACGTGAGCAGCAAGTATGGTTACAACACTGGTTCTTGGACAGACTTCCCAGCTGACGAGAGCAACTATAAGATTCTGGCTCGTCTCGACTGGAACATCACCGACAAGCACCATCTGGCTCTGCGTTACAACTATACCAAGAACAATGTATGGAATGCGCCTAACGCCACATCTATGGACGGTGGTACCCGTATGAGCGGTGCACGTACCTCGCAGTATTCGATGTCGTATGCTAACGCCATGTACTCGATGGAGAACATCGTACACTCTTTCTCTATCGATCTGAACAGCCGCTTTACAGAGAACCTCTCCAACCAGTTCCTGGCTACCTATTCTAAGCTCGATGATATCCGCGGTACCAACTCTTCTGAGTTCCCCTTCGTTGATATCCTCGATGGCGGCGACAACAACTACATCGCTCTTGGCTATGAGCTGTTTACCTATAACAATGCTGTTCATAACACCATCTGGAACATCAAGGATGATATCACCTATTATCTGGGTGAGCACAAGATCACTGCCGGAGTGATGTTTGAGCATCAGATGGCCGACAACCAGTACATGCGTAACGGTACAGGTTACTATCGCTATAACAGCCTCGACGACTTCCTCAACGGTGCTGCTCCTGAGATCTTCTGTCTGACTTACGGTTACGGTGGCGAGTCAAAGCCTGCAGCACGCGTACAGTTCAATCGTCCAGGTATCTATGCTCAGGACGACTGGAACGTTACTGACAAGCTGAAGCTGACACTTGGTCTTCGCGTTGACGGTCTCTTCTTCAACAACGGTGACCTGATGACCAACAAGGCCATTTACGACATCGACTATAACGGTCGTCACATCGACACAGGAAAGTGGCCAGGCAACAGCGTTACCTTCTCGCCACGTTTCGGTTTCACCTACGATATCTTCGGTGACAAGAGCCTGAAGGTACGTGGTGGTACTGGTCTCTTCTCTGGCCGTCTGCCTCTCGTATTCTTCACCAACATGCCTACCAACGGTGGTATGGTTCAGTATCAGGCACAGATCAATGCCGCTAACGCCGCGAAGAAAGGCTTTACCATGGACGAGTTCGCCGGTGGCATGATGACTGATATTGAGACCATGAAGAATAAGCTGAAGCAGCTGGGCTATCCTATGGATATTACACCAGAGCAGGGCGCCGCTCCTTCATCTATCTGCGGTGTTGATCCCGATTTCAAGATGCCTCAGGTTTGGAAGACGTCTCTGGCCATTGATTATCAGTTGCCCGTTTCCTTCCCGTTCACCGCTACTGTTGAGGGTATCTTCAACAAGACCATCAACGGCGTGAGCATCTCAGACTGGAGTATTCCCGATGTAGGCGGTTTCGCACGTTTCAACGGTGCTGACAATCGTCCTATCTATCCTGCAGGATTCCGCACAGGTACCAAGGCCTTCGTGCTCGAGAACACCAGCCGTGGTTACGGATGGTCGGGTAACGTGACGCTGACTGCACAGCCCGCTGAGTATATCAGCCTGATGGCAGCCTATACCCACACTGTTTCAAAGGAGGTTACAGGTATGCCTGGTTCTGCTGCTGAGTCTGCATTTACATACGTTCCTACCTCTGAGGGTCCGAACAACATCAAGTTGCACAACTCTCAGTACGTAACTCCTGACCGTGTTGTAGCTTCTGCTACCATTCACGATAAGAGCGGCAACCACTATAGCCTCATCTATGAGACCTGGCGCGGCGGTTACAACTACTCTTACATGATGGTGAACGATATTAACAGCGATGGCTACAACTACGACGCTATCTACGTTCCTAACGACGATGAGGTAGGTGTCGGCTCTGGCAAGTTCCGCTTTGTTTCAGAAGATGACAAGCAGCGCTTCATGGATTATGTCCATCAGGACAGCTACCTGAAGAAGCATCAGGGTGAGTACGCTGAAGCTTACAGCGTTTATTCTCCTTGGGTTCATCGCATTGACTTCAGCTACAAGCACGACTTCAAGCTGAACATTGGCAAGACCAAGCACACCTTGCAGCTCAGTCTGGATGTGAAGAACCTTACGAACCTCTTCAAGTCAAGCTGGGGTGTCATGAAGTACCTGAATCCAGCTATCGGCTCTGAGGCCCGTATCCTGAAGTACGAGGGTGTCGACGCTGAGGGTTACGCAACCTACTCAACACCATCTTCTATCCACGGCAACACTGAGACATGGGTTCCCAACCATGCTATCGGCCAGTGCTGGTATGCATCTATTGGTGTCAAGTATATGTTCAACTAATTTAAAGGTCAAGACAATATGAAACTAAAATATTTCATTCCGTCTCTTGTAGCAGTAGTAGCTGCTATGTTTACAGGCTGTTCCGACGATAAGGATCCAACCTATCTCAGTGAGATCCGCGTATCGCAGTCTTACGTATCGCTCAGTACCAGTGGTGGCTCAAGCACGATTAACGTGGAGGCTGCAGGTAGCTGGACTGTATCCGGTGCTCCTGAGTGGCTGACCGTCTCTCCTGCTTCTGGAAGTGGCAGTGGCACAATCACCTTCTCTGCTGAGGCAGCTGAGGGCCGCACTGCCGAGATTCAGATCAATTGTCAGGGTCAGACGCAGCGCATCAACATCATCCAGGGTCTTGCTACTGTTTCAACAGCCACTTGTGCTCAGGTACTGGCAGGACCTGACTCCAAGACCTATCGTGTCACAGGTGCTGTGACCAAGATTGCCAATACCACTTATGGCAACTGGTATATGAATGATGGTACTGGCGAGGTTTATATCTATGGTACACTCGACAAGAGCGGTGCCGAGAAGAATTTCGAGAGTCTGGGCATCGAGGTGGGCGACGAAGTAACCGTTGAGGGTCCCAAGACCACTTACAACGGTACTGTTGAGCTTGTGAATGTCAGCGTTGTCAAGATCAACAAGTCACTCATCAAGGTCGACTCTCTGACCATTAATGGTGCTGTCGCAAAAGAACTGCCTCTCGGAGGTGGTGATATCGTGGCTAACCTGACCTGCAAGGGTACAGGTGTGGCTGTGGAGATTCCTGCTGAGGCTCAGAGCTGGTTGGGTGTTGTTAACTCTACCGTAGGTGCAAATCCTACTGTCACCTTCCATGCTGCTCCGAATGCGGGTGGTGAGCGTAGCACAACCGTTATCTTCAAGACCACCGATGGTAAGAAGGAGTACTCTGCCGAGGCTACTATCACACAGGAAGGTGCCATCGTCGATGTTTCTGTGACTGACTTCCTCGCTGCTTCTACAGGCGACGCTCTATATCGCATCCAGGGTGTCATCACCAAGATCGACAATCCCACCTATGGCAATATCCACATCAGTGACTACTCAGGCGAGGTTTATGTCTATGGTATCGGTGAGAAGGGTGCCTTCGAGGGCAGCGGCCTGGTAGTAGGTGATGTTGTGACTCTCGTCGGCAAACGCGGAGAGTACAAGGGTACACCCCAGATGACGAATGCACAGACTGAAAGTTACATCAAGGTTCACCCCGTCACGATCGCCGAGTTCCTGACGATGGAAGACAGCAAGGACACCTACTACATGGTATCTGGAACCGTCGATGAGATTGCCAACGATACTTATGGCAACATCTACATCAACGATGGCACGAACCGTCTGTACATCTACGGCTGCTATCCCGGATGGGGTGCCAAGGGCGATGCCCGTAAGGGTGCCGTTGCGAAGTTTGGCATCGCAGTAGGTGACAAGCTCACCGTCATTGGTCCGAAGTCTACCCATAATGATGCACCTCAGGTGAACAACGGTGTATTCTACTCTCTCGTGAAAGCTAATTAATCAGATATTAGAATTATCCAACGGGTACACGTGCATATCATTCTGCCACGTGTACCCGTTTTTCAGAATAAGATGAAGCGTTTTCTCCTTTCTCTGGTATCGACCTTTTATCTGCTAGTTATCAGTGCGCAGGTTTTTGCCGAAGTAGCAGCCTACTATCAGCCTGCTGATGGTAAGAAGGGCGCAGAACTGAAGACGGCCCTGTTCCAGATTATCAGTCCCCACACAATGCAGTCCTACACCCCAGGTGTGTGGAATGCCATTAACTCTTACGATATCCGTGAGGACGGCAAGATCTGGGAGATCTATTCCGCCATCTCCAATTTCACCCCTGTCGTTGACCAGGACAAGGGTCAGGAGTGTGATGAAGGTGTAAAGTATAATCGCGAGCACGCCCTGCCAAAGAGCTGGTTCAATGAGGATAAGTCGGACAAGGATTATCCCATGTATACAGACCTTCACCACCTGTTCCCCACTGACCGTAATGTCAACGAAATTCGTTCCAATTATCCTTACGGTGAGGTGGGAGAGGTGTCAAAGCAGTCCAAGGAGGGTTTCTCCAAGCTGGGCACCTGCGTTGACAGTATAGGTTATACCGTGGCAAATCGTCCAGGCGTTGTCTTCGAACCCAACGACCTGTATAAGGGCGACCTTGCACGGGCCTATTTCTATATGGCAACATGCTATGAGGCCTATAAGAACGGCTTTGGCAAGGATCGCAGTCTGAAAGACTGGAGCAGCCCGATGCTTTCCGGCAATGTCTATCCTTTCTTCACCGACTGGGCATTGAAGATGCTCCTGCGCTGGGCTGCCAACGATCCCGTCAGCGAGAAGGAAACCAATCGCAACAACGCCATCTTCGCTATTCAGAAGAACCGCAATCCCTTCGTGGATTATCCAGGTCTAGAACAGTATATCTGGGGCAACATGACAGATGTGGCATTCAGTAGCGACAACTATCAGCCTGTATCCACAGGCATCTCATCGCCTCACAAGCATATCTTCCACGATACAGACGATACGCTCTACAACCTGCAAGGTCAGCGCGTCAATGCCAAGTCACCCAGGAAAGGCATTTATATCCGCAAAGGCAGAAAGGTCATCAAATGATGATCTTTCTTTTTTATATGGAGCGCGGGTACGCATTTTTTTCTGTTTTTTTTGCTATTACAAAATATAATGTGTACCTTTGCACCAAATTAGAAAACTTTCAATAACTGGTTATGATGAAAAAAAGATTGTTCATGATGGTTGTATCGCTTCTGACATGTACAGTGGCAGCCATCGCTCAGGTAACAACATCAGGTATCAATGGTATTGTAACGACTGGCGACGAGGAAGCCATCGGCGCTACGATTACCGCCAAGCACATTCCCTCGGGATCAGTCTACCGTGCCGTGACAAACATTGACGGACGCTATACCATTACGGGTATGCGCGCTGGTGGTCCATACGAGGTAGAAGTATCTTATATCGGCTATCAGACGACAAAGTTCACGGATATACAATTGGCACTGGGCCAGAACACCGTACTCGACGCGAAGCTGTCTGAGGAAGGTGAACTGTTGCAGGAGGTCGTCGTTGTGGCAGCCGCACGTAACGGCATGCGCTCTGACCGCTCAGGTGCTGTGACCAACCTGAATGCCAATCAGATGGCAGCTATCCCTACCATAGGCCGTTCGATGACCGATCTTATGAAGATGACCCCGCAGAGTAGTTCTGCCAGTGGTATGGCTATTGGTGGTGGTAACTACCGTCAGTCGAGTGTCACCATCGACGGTGCCTCGTTCAACAACTCCTTCGGCTTAGGCGCCTCTCCCCTGCCTGGTGGCGGTACGCCTATCTCACTCGACGCCTTGGATCAGATGACGGTTTCTATTACCCCTTACGACGTCCGTCAGAGCGGATTTACGGGTGGTGGCATCAATGCCGTCACGAAGAGTGGTACCAACCAGTTCAAGGGCTCTGCCTATACCTATCTGACGAGTACTTCGCTGAAGGGTGCACGCGTGGCCACGACGACACTGCCCGTTGACGACGGCCACAGCAACACCTACGGACTTACCCTCGGTGGCCCGATCGTCAAGGACAAGCTGTTCTTCTTCATCAACGGTGAGATTGAAGACAATGTCACCACTGGTCCTGCAGCCCGTGCCGGCGATGGTTCCACGCCTTATACCAACACCAACCACCGTCCGCAGCTTGAGGAACTCGAGAGCCTGTCATCCTATCTGCAGAACAACTACGGACTGACCACAGGTCCTTGGCAGGGCTATAACGTGAAGACACCTGCTTACCGTATCCTCGCCCGTCTCGACTGGAACATCAACGAGAACCACAAGTTTAATGTCCGTCTGACAAAGTCAAACCGCAAGAGCTCCAGCCCTGCTTCAGCTTCACGTTCCATCGGTAGCAATCAGGCCACAAAGATCTACGGTGGTAACCAGAACACCTACGGCAGCAATACCAATTACGGTATGTCGGCACTCTCCAGCCGTTACTATGCAGAGTATCGCTTCACCTCAATTGCAGCCGAGTTGAACAGTAAGTTCGGAAAAGTACAGAACACCCTGCGTGGCACCTATTCTTTCCAGGATCAGCCACGTTCAACAGAATATGGCGATGCAGCACCTGTTGTCGAGATCGTCATGAACGACGGTCAGGATCACTACCCCACTTGGGCGCTCACAGGCGATGTCTTCACCTACGGCAACCTCGCTCAGACGAAGAATACGGTGATCACCGATGAAGTGAACATCACACTGGGCAAGCACAACCTTTTTGCAGGTCTCCAGTTCGAGCACAATTACGCCGCCAACGGTTATGCACAGGCAGCAGCAGGCTACTATGCCTTCGAGGCCTCGCCCGAGGAAGTGGCAACAGGCAACTGGGGAGCTGTCTTCGGACGTGCACCACGTGTATTCGGTATCACCTATGGCAACAACGAAGGTCACTCGATGTTCACCTCGAAGATGAATACCAACCAGTGGTCACTCTATCTGCAGGATAATATCAGTTGGAGCGAACGCTTCCGCATGTCACTGGGCGTGCGCTTCGAGCTGCCCTCCTACCCCAGCCTTGAGAACAATTTCAACGAGGAATATTATAAGATCGACTTCGGAGGTCGCCATTTCCGTACAGACAACGTGCCCAATGCCAGTGTCAGCTTCTCACCACGTGTAGGCTTCAACTGGGATATCACGGGCAATCGTAACCTTATTCTCCGTGGAGGTACAGGTCTCTTCGTAGGTCGTATGCCGTTTGTATGGCTCGTGTCAGCAGTCGGAAATTCCGGTATGGGTCAGACCTCTTATGTCGTCAATGGCGAAAAGGCTGCAAACCTGCGCTTCACCACCAGTCAGGATGAGATGCTCAAACAGATCAATGCCACCAGCCAGACCACCGTTCCTGGAAGCCCGACGATTCTGAGCGAGGATCTCCGTATGCCGAAGACGTGGAAGGCTTCTCTGGCCGTTGATGCCAAGTTGCCTGGCGACATCGACTTCACCCTCGAGGGTATCTTCAACAAGGATCTGAATCCCGTTGTCGTATCCAATGCCGATATCTACTGGGATGGTTCCTCAACTGTAGACCTTGGTCATGGCGACGTACGTCACAAGATGTCTTATTACGATGCCAACCACTCGGCCTATTTGCTCGAGAATGCAGGTTCCAAGGCTTACTACTGGTCAGTCAGCGCCCAGCTGCGCAAGTCGTTCGACTTCGGTCTCGACCTCTCTGCCAGCTATACCTTCTCGAAGGCCAAGAGCTATACTGAGGGGATCGGTGATCAGGTATCTTCAGCCTATAACAACTATCGTAACTCCATCAATGCCGTCAACGACAACGAGCTCGGCTATGCCACCTACGTGGCCCCTAACCGTCTGCTCCTCTCTGCCAGCTACACGCTGAAAGAGTCGAAGTACACCACCTCGCGTTTCAGCCTTGTCTATGATGGTTATCAGTATGGTTACCTCGGCAGCTACGCCTACAGCCGCTACAGCTATATCTTCAGCAGCAATGTCAACAGCGATCCCTCAGCACCTGGCAACCTCATCTATGTGCCTGCATCGCGCGAGGAGCTCAACAGCTGGGACTTTGCCGAGAGCAGCTACGGCGATGCCAAGAGCCCGTCTGTTTATACAGCCGATATGCAGCGCGACGACTTCTGGGCTTATATCAATCAGGACAACTACCTGAAGAACCGCAAGGGTCAGTATGCAGAGCGTGGCGGCGCCAAGATGCCTTGGCATCATCAGCTCGACTTCAAGTACCTGCGCGACATGTCGCTTGAGATCGGAAAGACCAGGCACGCCCTCCAGTTGGGTATCGACATCGAGAACCTCCCCAACTTCCTCTGCAAGGACTGGGGACTCTTCAAGCAGGTTACAGGCAACGCCCTGTTGTCATACAACAAAGGCAAATACACCTACAACACAGTTGACAACGCCCGTCACCTCGAAACCTCTCAGAACTACCTGAGCACCGCCTCCACCTATAGGATTATGTTCACAATCCGTTATCTGTTCAACTAGTAACGAGTGGCGTTGTGCCATCAGCAGCTACGAGGTGATGCACTGATGATGTAGTGGGTCAGATTCGGGCAAGCAGACCGATTAGTGCCATGTGGGCCGGATAATAATAGTAGAAGAACTTGCCGAGCCACTTGCAGCGACCTCGCTGACCGTTATACATAGCCAGCAACGGTACTGCCAGCCAACAGGCCAGATGAACCATACCGTATGTCGGGCTGTGGAAGATGAAGAATGCAACGGCATAGAGCGAGATAATCAGCATCAGCCAGAGCATCTGCTTGTAGAAATTATCTCGACTCCGCCCAATCATGAGTATGGCTAGTGGGGCTGCACAACTCCAATCTGACGTGAAGGTGAGCAGGCAGGCTACCAGGGTGATAGCCACCTTCTGCCATCGAGCCAGCCGCTGCATGTCCCAGACCTTCAGCAGTATCAGGCCCCACAATAGCGGCCAGGCGATGCTCGTGGCATTGAAGAGTAGGTTGTCCAGTGGGTTGAAGCCCGACATATTGAAATAGCAGAAGGCAAAATGACTCACCACAGCCAATATGAGCAGACGGCGCAGGTATCGACGGTAGTCGTGCGTGTGGTGATAGCCCTCGGCCACGAAGAATATCATCATCGGAGCCGTCAACCGTCCGATACAATGCAAGAATATTTGTACGGGCGTCTCTGCTTGTTCATACGTTTCGATGCCCACCCAGGCCAGGTGGTCAATCGTCATGGCGACGATGGCAATGACTTTCAGTGCGTTTCCGCTCAGTCCTTTTGTCATCATTAATCTAATGGAATCTCTGGGTGCTGCACAGCCAGAGGAAGATCTTTCTGTGAGAGGTAGAACATATAGAGGATGACGGGCTTCGTGCCTCGGTTCTCGCCGTGGTGGATGGTATTTACCATCTCTACGACTGCCTCGCCCTCATGCACCACTTTCTCCTTGCCGTCCTGACCGATAATGGTCAATTCGCCCTGTACCAATATGCCGTAGTTCATCACGGGATGGTGGTGCCAGCCCAGCTTCTGTCCAGCGGGGAACTCGTATTTCACGGCTACCAGTTCAGGACGACCCTGCAGGTAGTCGGGCAGTTCTACACCGTCCCAGCTCTGCGAGGTGCGTATCAGTTCCTCACTCTTCACCGTCTGGGCGGCATTGTCTTCCTGTACGTTAGCTTTCTTGCAGCCTGTCATGAAGGCTGTTGCGCTGCAGACGAGGGTGGCAGCAAGCACCCAGTTCATAATCTTTTTCATTGTCGTTCTTTTGGTTTGTTATACTTCCGCTGCAAATTTACTCATTTTTCTTCAAATAGCTCTAGGTTTTCCAGAAAAACGTATTATTTAACATGCTAAGGTACACAAAAAAGTCCGCACCAACAATAGTGCGGACAAGATTGGAAGATTTTCGCTTAATCGCCTACTTGATGCTTCGCATCGAGTAAGTTCGCGCTCGGCAGAGCTTAAGCAAGCTTAGCTCTGATCTCGCTTACTCACTTACTTCCAAGGATTCTCATAAGCCACGGGGCCGTTCTCGAGCTTCTGGCAGCTCAGGAGGATATCCTCATAGTGCTCCTGGCCGTCCTCCCAGAACTCCTTGTAGTGTACGCAATAGCAACCTGTACCCTTCAGGGTCTTCATGGCTGAACCGTCCTTCGTGTTCTGGAACTCTACGGTGATGTCACGGGGATCAGCGGGGTTGATCATCCAGTTCAGCAACTCGGGGTTACCGTCGTTGAGAGCCTTCACGCGGATGTTTACCTGTCCACCACGGACGATACCTGCTACCTGACCTTCAGTATCAGTTGCCTGATTGAACTTGTAGTCTACCAGCATGACCTCGCGGTCTGCAAAATCCTTAACCTTCAATACTACTGGTGTTACATTCTCTGCCA
>JAEEGK010020361.1_pt1 | contig 14119 bp, 10 predicted proteins | sample 8958771 | NCBI WGS metagenome assembly JAEEGK01 (sample SAMN16246547, study PRJNA631951) | gut metagenome | biome: gut microbiome; feature: rumen; material: SC-attached | host: Bos | place: Iran: Karaj | collected 2018-10
AAGTTGACCACTTGGGTCTTTACTACCTCGGCCGTTTTGGAGACAAGACTCACGCTGTTACAGACGTGTCCTTCTCCATGAAGCAGGGGGAAATTCTCGGTATCGCCGGTGAATCGGGTTGCGGTAAGTCGACGCTCGTCTCTGGCCTTATGGGTATGTGCATTCCGCCGCTTTATCCGGAATCCGGTGACGTCCGCGTCAAGAGCGGCGACAAGATGGAATCCCTCATGAACCGTTCTATTGAAGACGTTCGTGCGAACGTTCTTTCCCAGAAGGTTTCCATGATTCCGCAGGGCGCGTTCAACGCTCTCAACCCGGTCCGCAAGATCAAGGATATCGCTGCCGACGTGATTGCTGCCCACCAGCAGCCGGGCAAGGCGATTGACAAGAACGAAGTCTATGACCGCCTTTGCGAACGCTTTGACTTGTTCGGCATGGACACGAAGCGCGTGTTGAACTCTTTCCCGATTCAGCTTACCGCCGGTGAACGCCAGCGTTCTGTTATCGGTATTTCCACGCTCTTGAACCCGCAAATGGTTATCGCTGACGAACCGACTTCTGCTTTGGACGTCTCCACGCAGAAAGAAGTGATCAAGATGATCTTTGACTTGCTCGACAAGGGCATCTTCTCGACGATGATCTTCATTACCCACGAACTTCCGCTCCTCTACCACGTGGCTGACAACATCGCCATCATGTACGCAGGCGAAATCGTGGAAAAGGGTACTGCAGAACAGGTCGTCAAGGATCCGCGTCATCCTTATACGCAGGCCTTGATGGGCGCTATGCTCAGTACCGAGGCAAGCCAGCGTGGCCGCCATCCGGTGGCTATCGAAGGTGCTCCTCCTAGCCTCAAGAACAAGATTGTGGGCTGCCGCTTCGCTCCGCGTTGCAGCAAGGCATGCCCGGACTGCAAGAAGAATACCCAGAATCTCCGCATTGTCGGCGATCGTGACGTGAGGTGCGATTATGCAAAGTGATAAGCCCATTGTTTTTTCTGCCAAGCGCATCAGCAAGGACTTTGGTGCCGGCAAGAACCTGAAGACTGCTGTTAAGGACGTTTCCTTTGACATCTACGACGAAGAATTCATCTCCATCGTGGGTGGTTCCGGTTGCGGTAAGTCCGTGCTTGCAAAGATCATGCTCGGTCTTTACCAGCCGACTCGCGGCCAGTTCCTCTATCGCGACAAGCCGATCAAGAACCTGAAGGACCACTGGAACGAAGTCCAGTCCGTTTTCCAGGACCCGTTCGGTTGCTTCAACCAGTTCTTCACCATCCGTAGCCAGCTCGAAGACGCTCTCAACATCCTCAAGGACAAGCCGTCCAAGGAAGAAGTCCGTCGCCGTGTTGACGAAGGTCTCATGGCCGTGAACGTGACCCCTGCTGATATCGAAGGCAAGTATCCGTTCGAACTTTCCGGTGGTCAGATGCAGCGTATGCTTTTGGCCCGTATCTTCGCGCTCCGTCCGAAGGTCCTTATCGCTGACGAAGCGACTTCCATGGTCGATGCCTGCGTCCGTGCAAACATCCTCGATTACCTCCGCAAGTTGAAAGACGAACTGAAGATGACCGTGGTGTTCGTGACCCACGATATCGGTCTTGCAAACTACGTTTCTGACCGTATCTTCATCATGCACGATGGCAAGATCGTGAACCAGGGTACTCCTGCTGAAGTGCTCGACAACACGACCGAACCGCATACGCTCCGTTTGCTCGACGACATCCCGGAAGTCCACAAGACCGAATGGATCAAGAACAGCCATCGTTCTAAGAAGTGATGCGTTGGTTGGGGCGCGCGCCGTCCCGACTATAGTGTCATCCTGAGCGAAGAGGCGAAGCCTCGTAGTCGAAGGATCCAGTGCAATTCGCAAAGCCGCAGCCTAACCGCTGCGGTTTTTTTTATGTTGTCGTCAGGTTTGCTTAGAGACAAAGTCTCCTGTACAAAAGAATGTTAAATAAAATATTACGTATTTGTGCTGAATTTATAAACTAATGTGGTATTTTGTTATTATTTTTATAACAACATCATTCCCAAAAGCATAGGAGGGCTGCGAATGCCTGATTTCCATGGTCATAATAGTTTATCGAAACATAAAAATGACACCCACAATAACAAGACGACAAAAGTAAATCCCAAAGACGCCCAAATAGATAGTTTGAAAACAGTTATTGGCCAACTTCAACTGGATACGACTCGGTTGTCTGCAAATATCGGTGTATTGACCACAGATACCGCAAACTTGCACAAGCAGCTGGTTCAGCAGAGCATTAAGTATCAAAGAGACGTTAAATCATTAAATGAGCAACTTACATCATTAAATCAGCAACTTACGACCGCCAAGGAAAACCAATCGATGTTTACGGTCTTTGCTACGCCTTATGGTTGCTCCATTCTAATCGTTCTCATCCTTGCTTTGACGATGATTGCCCTCAAGAAGGGATTCTCGGTTTCCAAGGGCGATACAAACATTTCGGTGGGCGACAAGAAATAACCTAATTGCGAACTTCATAAAAAAATCCCGACCTTTTAGGCCGGGATTTTTGATTTGTCATGTTCTAAATGAACTTACTTGTTTGTCCAGCGAACCGATGCCTTGTTGTTGCCCTGGCGGATGACCAACGTGTAGGCGCCGTTCGGGAGGTTCTTGAGGTCGATGGCGTGGCTGCCTGCGCTGTAGATGTCGGAGACTTGCTTTACGCTAGCGCCGAGAGCATCGTAGATATCCACTTTCACAAGACCGCTATTCTTGGTGGTGAACTGGAGCGTCGAACCGTTCATAGTGGCTTGGAGGTTGTTTACGACTTTGCGCATCGGTTTGATTGGATCTTGATCACGATTGACGTAGTTTGCGTATTCGATGACGTTTACCAGATTGTTCTCATCACCGATGATGAATGTTACTTCTTTATTGAATTCTTTAAAATTTGCGGTTTCTTCACCATGCGCCGTGACGACTATGATTGCGTTCTGGTTGCCTGCGACAAATCCGTTGCCTTGTTTTGTCAGGTATTGTGATGTCGGCAATCCGTTGTAAGTGTAGGTAATCTTGCCGCCGGTAATCAACGAATCCGGGAGGCCCGTTGTGGAGGTTGCGCCCAAGGCGACTCTCTGGTCTACAAATTTATTTGTGATACGCGCATCGCCTTTCGCGTACGTGATTTCGAAAGTATCCTGCATGGCGCGGAAGCCAGTGACGGCAGGGGCGGATGCGACAACCTTTCCTGTGCCAAAGGACTTGAAGTGCAGCATCCAAACTTGCTGGTTCTTTTGCGTGTTGGAGCAAGAGGCCGTAGAGCATTTGGACTTCTTTACATCGACAACGCTTGGATTGAGAGCGGTGAGCGTGAACTTGCCGCCTTCGTTTGTCTTATCATCCATGGTGAGAACGACGTCGTTCTTTCCATCTCCATCGAAGTCAACCGTTCTGCCGTTCTTGGATGTCATCTTGCAGGTGCCCGAATAGTTGCAGGTCATGTCTTCGAGGTTTGTAATGGTCTGGCCGGCAATTTGCTTGATGGTCACGACAGACTGGGAGCCGTCGTTGCCCGTGAAGATGGCGATACCGTAATCGTTGATGACGATGTCGCTACCTGAAGCGGTAGCCACTTTCTCGTTGCTGGAGGTATAGGTACAGCCGCTCTTGAGTGCACCCGAAATTTTGCCGTCGGTCTGCTTTGCGGATGTGGCCTTGAATGCGCAACTGCCAGTGTTCTTGCCCTTGACGAGGGAGTCTGCCCAGGAACGAGCGTTCTTGGTGAGGTAGCTCTTGATGAAGTTACCCGATGCGGTGTAGGTGGCTGCGTCGAGAGCTGCTGCCGTGATGAGGGAACGGTCGCCTGCAAAGATGGCGGACTTTTCGCTCTTCTGGTCAACGTCGCTGGTTAGCTGGCGTAAACTCCAGTTGCAGTTCGGAATATTGTTCTGATCCATGAAAGAAGTCCAGTCGCTGGAGGCGCTGGTGTTCGGATCGCCATTACCGTCGGCGTTGGTCGTACCCCATTCACTGATGAACACCGGGTAACCTGCACTGAGGGCGCTCGAAGCGTTGCCGCCATAGCTGCCCCTGGAGTGAGTGGCTGCGTAGAAGTGCAAAACGTAGGCGATGTTCGGGGAACTGATCGGGTCTCTTGCGCCCTGTTCCGGGTGCTGGGACCAGTTCGGCGTACCGACGATAATCAAGTTCTGCGTGTTGGCGCGGATGGCTGGGACAACGGTATTAGCGTAACTCTTGATGTTGCCCCAGTCTCCACCGCTACCGCTGACCGGTTCGTTGTAGATTTCATAAATGATGTTCGGAACGTCCTTGTACTTCTCGGATACTTTCTGGAAAAATTCCTTGGCCATGGATGTTTCGTGATGGGCTCTGTGGCTGTGCCAGTCAATAATAATATAGACATCGTTTTCGATGGCTGCCTTGACCATCTTGTCAATCATACTCATTTGGCCTTCCGGTGCACCCTTGTAGGAGTTGCCGGCATCCACTGCGTTCTTGGTGCCGCCATCGCTATCATAATATTGGATGGCCATGGCGTAGCGGAACACGTCGATTTTGAGGTTGTCTACGGCCCATGAAATGACGGTCGGGTTGTAATAGGCCGCACCCGTTGCATCGGACCAGAAAAGGCTTACGCCACGGAGCATAACTTGGTTGTTGTTCTTTGCACCGATAATCTTGTTGCCACTAGTGTGGAGTGCTCCGTAATAAGATACGGGGCCAGCTTTCTTTGGAGTTGCTATCGGAGCGTCGGCAGCGAAGGCCGATATCGCCGCGCATGCCAATAAGCCTGTCAGTAGCTTTGTCAATTTCATGAGTGTTTTCCTTTTGTTTTTGACAAAAATTATCTTATTAAGACTAATATAGTAAGTAAAATTGATTAATTTTTTGTTTACCGTTGAACACGGGCGCATTATTACTTAATGTAGTTATCTACGTGTCGAAAGAAAATACCTGGATTGTAATAAAATGGTTGCGGCTCATAGTGTTGTGATGTAAAACACAGAGTTTTTATAGTTTGAATTTATATGTGGCGTTGGATTGGCAAAAAAGCCTTTTTTGGCCGAAACTAAAGGCTTTCCGCGAATGTGTAAATTTTTTTTTCAAGGGCTTGCAAGTATAGCATTTTCTGCAAAAAAAAAATATATTGTTGTGCAAATCACCCAAAATGGGTACAACCATTAAAAAAGAGAGAGAATTATGAATAAGAAACTCACAATTGCATCGGCACTCCTCGCTGGCTCTGCTGCTTTTGCTTTTGAATTGTGGAACGGTGCTGACCTTGTTGAACAGATCAATACCGGTATTGGTAACACTACTGAAACTGCCGGTTACTGGTTCGACTACGGTGACGATGGCGATGGTGGTGCTTCCAAGGTCACATGGCCTGTTCCTAAGGGTAACGAATACGACGAAAACTCCATGGCCCCGATTATCGAGCACTGCAGTGGTATCTGCGGTACGGCCGTTCTCGACAAGGGTACTTTGACCTATAACCCGTTTGTGGGTATCGGCTTCAACGTTGTCGGTGAAACTTCTACGGACGACAAGACTCCGGCCGCTGGCGACGCCTCCGCTTGGGGTGGTATCTGCATTACCTATAAGTCCGATGCTGCTCCGACTCTCGAACTCGGTCTCGGTGACGTTGTTGACCAGTCCATCGGTTACGCAAACCCGGCTGCATCTCTTCCGAAGTCTACCGCCGGCACCATGAAGGACCTCGCATGGTCTGACTTCAAGCAGCCGTCCTGGTACAAGGGCGAAACGAAGAAGAGCGGTACAGAAGCTGCTGCTCAGCTCGTCGCTGTCAAGTTCAAGATCCAGAATACTCCGGGTAGCTATGAATTCAATATCTGCGCTGTCGGTCCGAACGGTGGTGGCTGCCCGGCTGTATGCGGTGAAGGTGGTGCAATCAAGGCTGTCCGTGGTGCTTCTGCTGCCAAGGCAATCCTTTCTGGCCGTACTCTCTCCTTCTCTGGTGTGAAGGCCGGTACTGCTGAAGTGCTCAACCTCCAGGGTCAAGTTGTTGCCAAGGGCGACGTCTCCTCTACTCTCAGCCTCGCTAACCTCGATGCTGGTGTCTACATGGTCCGCGTTGCTGGTAAGGTCAACTTCACCAACAAGATCGTGTTGAAGTAATCTACATCACACAAAAGCTTAGAAAAAGGGCTGCGTAAGCAGTCCTTTTTCTTTTTTATTGGATACTGTGGTTTTTGAGAAATTTTATTTGTATATATTTTCTAGTGATTGTACAAAAAAGGAGGCTATCCTATGAATAAGAAACTCACAATCGCATCGGCGCTCCTCGTCGGCTCTGCTGCTTTTGCTTTTGAATTGTGGAACGGTGCTGACCTTGTCGAGCAGATCAATACCGGTATTGGCAACACTACTGAAACTGCCGGTTACTGGTTCGATTACGGTGACGACGGCGATGGTGGTGCTTCCAAGGTCACATGGCCAGTTCCTAAGGGTAATGAGTACGACGAAAACTCCATGTCCCCGATTATCGAGCACTGCGGTGGTATCTGCGGTACTGCCGTTCTCGACAAGGGTACTTTGACCTATAACCCGTTCGTGGGTATCGGCTTCAACGTTGTCGGTGAAACTTCTACGGACGACAAGACTCCGGCCGCTGGCGACGCCTCCGCTTGGGGTGGTATCTGCATTACCTATAAGTCCGAAGCTGCTCCGACTCTCGAACTCGGTCTCGGTGATGTTGTTGACCAGTCCATCGGTTACGCAAACCCGGCTGCATCTCTTCCGAAGTCTTCCGCCGGCACCATGAAGGACCTCGCATGGTCTGATTTCAAGCAACCGTCCTGGTACAAGGGCGAAACGAAGAAGAGCGGTACAGAAGCTGCTGCTCAGCTCGTCGCTGTCAAGTTCAAGATCCAGAATACTCCGGGTAGCTATGAATTCAATATCTGCGCTGTCGGTCCGAACGGTGGCGGCTGCCCGACTGCTTGCGCTGCTCCTGGTCCTCGTAAAGATGGCATCAAGGCTGTCCGTGGCGCAACTGCCGCCAAGGCAATCCTCTCTGGCCGTACGCTCTCCTTTAAGGGTGTAAAGGCCGGTACAGTTGAAGTCCTCGACATCCAGGGCCAAGTTGTTGCCAAGGGCGACGTATCCTCTGCTCTCAACCTCGCTAACCTCGACGCTGGCGTCTACATGGTTCGAGTTGCGGGCAAGGTCAACTTCACCAACAAGATTGTGTTGAAGTAGCCTCGGATTCGTCAAAAAACTTTACAGAAGGGCCGCTCAAGCGACCCTTTCCTGTATAGTTGAATTTTTGAATATTTGTAGAATTCGTTCGTGTTTGTGCTCACAAGTAAACTTGATTTTTGCTTGCAGCCTTTCCTTAAAAGCTATATTTATATATATTACTTTGGCAATTACCAGCCCCCTTTTAGGGGGATTTTTGAGAGGCCTTTATGATTTGCAAAAAAATCCTGTTGCCGGTTTTGGTTGGCTCCGCTTTTTACTTGGGAGCCTGCGGTGGCGATGATTCCCCGAGTTCTCCGGTTGTTAATCCGACTCCTAGTTCTGTGGTGGTTCCGCTTCCGGCCAGTTCTGCAGTAGCTCCTCTTCCGGCTAGTTCCGCTGTAGCTCCGCTCCCGGCGAGTTCTGCAGTGGCTCCTCTTCCGGCAAGTTCCGCTTCTGTTACGCCGACTCCGACAAATTATGCGGTGCTTTCGCCGACTGCAAATCCTGCTTTTGCAATGAACGATTATGCGGTATGGCAGAGTTATCATTTTGTGACCGAAGAAGTCGAAATGGCAACTTACCCCTCCATTGCGGCAGACTTTGCCGAAGTCTTTACTGCTGCCTATGTGCCGGCAGGCCGTGTCGTTTGGTCTAGCCAGTCGGGTTATTACAAGCAGTCGTGTTCCGTGATGGATGCCGCCGTTGCCGGTATGAAGTTACGTGCATGTACCGTGTCCGAAGGTATTGGCTACGGCATGCTTTTGGCCTACTTCAATAACGATTTCGATTCGTTCAATCGCATGTGGAACTATTCCCGTGCATATAGGGCTTACAATAATGTGAAACTGATGCCGTGGATTACCAAGTCGTTCCACTGGGAAGCTGTCGATAATTCCAGTGCGACAGACGCCGATGAAGATATCGCGACGGCATTGATTCTCATGTACTTCAAGATGGTCAGTTTGGGCAACGTCGATGCGGCAAACGTTTATTTGGCAGATGCAATGACGTTCGTGAACGCCCTCTGGGAACAGGAAGTGAACCCGACAACATTGCTCATTTACTCCGGAGACCAGGATTTGTGGAAAGGCACCAACCCGACTTACAACTTGAGCTACTTCTCTCCGGTGGCTATCAAGCTCTTTGCTATTGTCGACCAGGCCCACAACTGGAAAGGTGTTTTGGATGCCAATTACGCCTACATGCAGCTTGTGCAGTCTAAGGGCACGGGCGTGTTCCCGGACTGGAGCGATGCAAATGGCGCAGCCGTCAATCCGCCTAACGGTGCCGCTGGTTCTGGCCCGGGTAGCTGGACTTGGTACACCTTCAACAAGGAATCTGTACGTATTCCGTGGCGTATCGCATGGGATTATTACTGGTATCAGGATACGCGTGCCGGTGCCATCTTGACTCAGTTGAACGAATTTATTTCGAAGAAGTCTAAAAACAATCCGAATGATGCTGCATTGTCTATCAACTACTCTTGGGATTTGTCTGTGGGCGCGGACTATACCAAGAATACGGTTGTTTCTAGCCAGTGGTATGCGGCATGGTGCGCAACAGGCATTGCAGGGAATGCGGCTTGGCTCAAGACTTGTACGGACGGCGTGAATGCCAAGTTGCCTACAAATTCGGCGAGCAGCTACTTCTCCGACATCTTGCTCGTAATGTATTCTGCTTTGCTGAACGGTATGTTTGTTCGTCCGGCCGGAATCTAATCGTGTGAGGCTTGCGCCTCGAAAAAATGTTTGACGAATAGTCGTGCGACTCCCGGAATTCACCGGGAGTTTTTTGTATATTCTTAGCCATGAAAAAGAATGCACTTTCTAAAGCTGTAAAGTCAACGCTAGATAAACAAGCCAAGGCTAAGGAAAAACAACAGTATGTAGATTCGCTTCTTGCCGCGTCGAAAAACGATTCGGCGAACGTCCTCGCGGTGGAGCCGAGTGCGGTCCCTGATAGCGCGGGCCTTGTTAGCGACTCGACGAGCGGAGAGGATGTTGTTGAAACTCCGCAGTTGCCGACTCCGGAACAGCTCGGAATTTCAATTACTACGGGGCATTCGGGCGACACGCTGCAAGTGGCCGTGGGCGATACGATTGAATTCCCGGTAACGGTTTCGTGGAGCGCTAGCGGCGGCTCTATTCTTGTTTTGCCGATGAGTTCGGCAAATGCGAAGGACCTTGTGCAGGTCGGCATGTCGCAGGAATCTAGCCGTATCGTGAAGGACGGCCATGAAGTCGCGCAAATTACGTTCAAGTACAAGCTAGTCGCGAAAGAAGAGGGCATAACGGTTGTTCCTGCGATGCGTTTTGAAATCCCGACGCCGATGGGACAGTCGCTTTCGTTGCGTACCGATCCTGTTCCGTTGTATGCGACTAGCCGTGTCGAAACGTTTACGACCGTACTGGTCATTATCTTTGTCGTGTTCTGGGTCCTTATTGCGATCTTGCGTTTTCGTCGTCGGGCAAAGGCGAAAGTGGCGATTAATCAGGCGAAGGATGCGTTGTATGCAATCCGCGAACATATGATGGTCTTGAAACAGCGCGTGAACGTAGCCGACAGCCGCGAATGGCTTTTGGAACTGGAAGGCGTTAGCAAGGAATTCGTGGCCCTCCGTTTGGGGAAGGATGCGTCTGCGGTCAATCTGGATTACCTTGTGAAAGATGGCAAGCTCGAGGGCTGGGAACATCTCGTCGATGAATTTGCACACGCCCGCTATGGCGGCGGCAAACGCGACGGCTTCGAGAACAAGGAAACGTGGAAACTTGCGATGCAGCTTATGGGGCTGAAAGAGGAAGAATGAAATTCAAATCCTTTTTGATGATGGGAATGTTGATTCCCTGCGCAATGGCGATTGTCGCATGCGGTGATGATAGCGGTTCCAATCCGTCGGTGAACGGTTCCAATGGCAATTTTGTGGGAGCCAAGTATTCGCTTATTTTGGACGAGGCGAATCAGCATTTTTTAATTCATGGAAATTATGATATAGGCGCCTGTATCCGTAATGAGGGAAAATACGAGTTCGCCATGGTGGTGGATTCTACACATATAGAAAGAGATTATGCGTTTATTGGGGATACGCTTGTTACGTTCCGAAAAAAATATATGGAAGATTATGGGCAAGTTTTTGTTGGTGGAACGAACGGACAAATTAAAAACAAGTGGAAAGCGCTGAACGAGTGTGTCTATATCCCTGAAAGTAACTCTATCAAGTGTGCTGATGCGAATAAAATAGCTAGTGGAACTTGGCAAATAAATACGTATTACGAGTTTACCCAGGATGCGGTCTTTATATCTGGCACTGATTTGAGTGGGAATGTGATTGATCCGAAGGCTCCGCTCAAATATGAATTTGATGACTTTACGAATTCGTATTACATGGAAACCAATATGTATGTAATCATTGCGAAACATGAAGGAACGGCTTTAGGCGGCTTTGACTATCCTGAAGAATTGTTTTATGCGGCGGATGTAGAAGGCTACGCACGAAGCATGGATATTGTCATCAATAGCAGGGACAAAAACCACATTTCGTTTACGTACAAAGGTCAGACATTTGAGATGACATTTACCAAGGCGTTGAAAACGGGATATGAACATGGAATTCGTGTGGAAGTAAGCGCTACTTTCCAATCGGATAACGGTAGCTGTGCTTTGGATTATATGTCCGATGAAAATATGACTTCTGATGTTTGCAAAGCGGAAAATGCGGACTTTATGAAATTCAATTCGGAGTATGATGGCGATGGAAATTTTTTGTTTGACCGTGCGACTGAATACCGTATTGGGAATTCGTCCGAGTTCAAGGCTTGCATTGAGAGCTTGGTGAGATTGTAATATGCCGAGTTCTGAAAAGTTCCGCGACTACGTTTTAGCTCAGTTCAATGGCGAACTGTTTGATGGTGGCTTTCGCGTGACCACACGCAAGATGATGGGCGAGTACATTTTGTACGCCGACGGAAAAATCTTCGGCGGAATTTACGATGACCGCTTGCTCGTGAAGCCTGTAGCTACGGCCTTGGCGATGTTGCCGGGCGCAAAAAAGCAACTGCCTTACGATGGGGCAAAGCCGATGTTGCGTGTCACCGCAGAACAAATTGCAGACAAAGGTTTACTTGTGCGTTTGCTCGACGCGATGCTCCCGGAATTGCCCGCTGCGAAAGCGGGAAAGAAAAAATAAACAGCGATTTGTTCCTCTTGAAAAAAGACGATTATCTTCGAAAGTGAAAAACGACATCGCTTATTTTGTCATGCACACCTCAAATGTCATTCCGGCCTGAGCCTGTCCCGGACCTTGTTCCGGGATGCCGGAATCTCCTTTTTAAAATGAAAAAGTATGACCATTTTCCCTGCGTGGGAAAATGGTTTTTTCCGTCTTGTCATCCCCGACTTGTTCGGGGATCGCCTTCTTGTATGAATCGCCGGATGGGCGGTTGAAATTTGCCGATGGGCGACATTGGAATTTTTGAAATGAAAGCTATTTTATAAGTGATGAATCGGTTGGTTTATTTAATTGTTTTGCTTGTGGCGGCGATGATGGTGGGGTGCTCGAACCATCCGCCTTCTGCGGCGCAGTTTATGAATGCGAAGAATGGAATTAATTTTGTTGTTGGCGGAGCGGTAAGAACAGGGGATTTGGATAATAGGAAAATTCCTGGGCGGGACGATGAATCGGTATCTTATGAAGAAGGGTATTGGAATACGGATTTAGCGCTGTCTTTTGCCTTTCCATATGCGGTAGTGGCGCTGGATTTAGAAGATTATACTTACAGAACCATTATAGGTGGACGATCCCAGTATTTTGGTGTTCAGGGGTGGTACGGATTTGCCGCCGATGATCGAGGTGATGATGTGTCGTCGAGAATGCGTCATATGGGTGGCGTGATGTTTGTTGAACAGTATCCTGTCTCTGAAAATTTCAAGGTGGGAATAAGTGAACACATTTCGCGTAATTCGTATAGGGTTATTGATGATCCGGGGTGTTGCACTTTCAATAAATTGTATCCTGAGGTTTATTCGGAGTTTGGTGCTGGTGCTTATGTTGTGTATAAAGGATTTTCGGCAGAGTTTCGCTATGGACGGGAAATCGGGGCGCCGAACAACCGCTTTTATTTTCAGTTGAGTTATGCCTTTTTCTTAAAGGAATGGAATTATAGCAAGTAGCTTCGGGAGGCGGAGGGGTGTTTTCCCCCTTTTATGCCTCATGTTTAAACTTCTAATGACTATTGACTAACGACTAAAGACTAATCTCATTTGTTTTTTTCGAAAGATTTTAGTATCTTAAAGGCAGTAAAAATTCTTTCGTCTTTGGATTGTCGCATTGCTCCAATCCCAACCGTTCGGCTCGGTCATGCCAAAATGCAGGCATTTTGTCGCGACTCTCGCCTTTGGCGGTTGTCGTCATATGCTATGATGTGAAAAACGGAGAGCGATAGATTCAAAATTTTGTAAAATATACACAGAGGACAAATAAATGGATATTCAGGAACTTTCGGAAAAGGTGAAACAGCAGAGTTCTTTTTGCATGAACTTGCTGCGTGAAGTTGAAGATACGGTGATTGGTCAGAAGGCGATGGTCGAGAGCATTCTGACGGGCATTTTGGCGGATGGCCATGTGCTTTTGGAGGGCTTGCCGGGCCTTGCCAAGACGACTGCGGTGAAGGCTTTTGCCGATGCAGTTTCGCTCGACTTCAAGCGTATTCAGTTTACTCCCGATTTGCTGCCGGCGGACTTGCTCGGTACGACGATTTATAATGCCCGCGAGGCGAAGTTCGAAACGCGCAAGGGCCCGCTTTTTACGAACCTTGTGCTTGCCGACGAAATCAACCGTGCGCCGTCGAAGGTGCAGAGCGCTTTGCTCGAAGCGATGCAGGAACGCCACATCACGATTGGCGATGAAACGTTCAAGCTGGACGAACCGTTCCTGGTGCTTGCGACGCAGAACCCGATTGAGCAGGAAGGTACGTATCCGCTGCCGGAAGCTCAAGTCGATCGTTTCCTCTTGAAGGTGAAGGTGAGTTACCCGAACAAGGCGGACGAAATGAAGATTCTCGATGCGGTCTCGGGTGCGGGGCTGCGCCAGCCGAATGCGGTCGCGACGAAGGAAGATATTTTGAAGGCTCGCGAGCTCGTGAAGCAGGTTTATGTCGATGAACGCGTGCGCGAATACATCGTGAATCTCGTGCTTGCGACCCGCGATCCGGGTAGCATCAAGCGTAGCGACTTGGTAGGCTTTGTGGAAGTGGGCGCTTCGCCGCGTGCATCTATTGGCTTGGCTCAGGCTTCGAAGGCCCATGCGTTTATCCAGGGCCGCGCCTACGTGACGCCGGAAGACGTGAAGGCTGTTGCGATGGAAGTGCTGCGCCACCGCGTGATTTTGAGCTACGAAGCCGAAGCGGAAGAAGTCACTGCCGAAACCGTCGTGCAGAAGATTTTGGACAGCGTTGAAGTGCCGTAATAGTGAAATTAACTTGTTTGAAATTCATGGTAGAATGGAGATTTCTCGCAAGTATCTTTTTTCTTGTTTTGTGCTCCTGTGGCCATTCGTCGTCGGATCCATGCCAAAGTGCGGTGTATGACGAATGCATGCGACGAACTGAAGGTACGTGGCTTGCTGATGCGGCTTGTTCCGAAGTGGCTGTGTCGCAATGTGAAGATGATTAGAAAGTGACGCCCCCAGTCGGGGCGTTTTTTTATTCTTCGATGTCTTTGTAGGAATGCTTGCTGGGTGGGTTGCTTTGTGGCTGCGGTTCTCGGGGCTTGATTTTGTTGTTTGTATTGCATTCGATTCCTTCGGCTTTGCGGATTTCTTCTTCGTAGGCTCTTTTGCCACGCTCAAGTCCGTCTGTGGGAAGATGGAAGACTTTGAAGATGGCGATGAGTGCGACAATGCCTGCGTGCCAAATGCGCAAAGTGA
>JAEEGK010020363.1_pt1 | contig 14119 bp, 15 predicted proteins | sample 8958771 | NCBI WGS metagenome assembly JAEEGK01 (sample SAMN16246547, study PRJNA631951) | gut metagenome | biome: gut microbiome; feature: rumen; material: SC-attached | host: Bos | place: Iran: Karaj | collected 2018-10
CGACTCCTTACCCTCGAACGCCTGCTTCAACTTCCCCGCATACAGACGATAGTTCGCACTCACGTTCGCGGTCCTGCAGCGCACCTCCGCCTGACCCTGCGTCCGCTTATTACTCTTGCGTCCAGCCTTCGCCATCACGGTCCCATGCGCCGTCTGACGAAACACCACGCCCTTACCAAGCTTACCACTAAGCTCTTCCAACAAAACACTACTAACCTTTGTCATAATTAAAATCTCCTATAAATTTAAAAGTTAAACATAAAATTATTTTTTTCTTTTTTGGGAAATAGGATGGGACATTATCTTTTCCCCACCCTCATAATCTCTGGTGGCTCTCGCCCCCATACCCCTAGGTGTTTAAGCATGGCATAGATTATTAATGTTATCTACGCTGATACTCTAACACGGCAGTTTAAGCAATTATCGCTCGCCCTTTAGGGCACAGGCTTTGCGAGCGATACCAAAACCTTTGCGTAGGCCGGTCTCTGGTCGAAGCAAATTGCATCCTCCCCATATAGGGGGAGGCCTTGGAGGGGGTGGATGCTTCTTTGCTTCTTTCTTCGCGCCGAAGAAAGTAAGAATATGGCAAGGCTCTGCCTTGCAAAAAGGGGCTCTGGGGCATCCCCCAGCAGGGTGAAACCCTGCAAAAAAATCACCTCCTGATTTTCAGGACCATAGTTAGGGCAATAAGCCCGATGACAATCGCAAAACACCACTTCAGGATAGAGTGCGAAGCAGTTCTGCCGCTTTCACCACCTGCCGCAGGACTCCTGATATTTACAGAGTCCCTACGTTCCACATACACCGTATCAACGCGAACCTCGGTCTTGGTCACAACCGCCGCTCGGTTATCGCGGCTAGAAATCCGCTCTCGATCCCTGACGACACTCTGAAACAAGGTGTCCCCTTCAGCGCCCAGCTGAATCGTAACCGTCATTACCTCCCTGACGGTATCCCGTACCGCCTCCATCGTCCCAACGACGACCGAGTCCCTCGTCTCGTGACCGTGAACCACGAACCGCTCACCCCTCACCACCCTACTGCTACTACACCCTAATACGATGAGGGCAACCACTCCGGTAGCACACGTTTTCTTTAAAAACAGCCAATTCATCTTTCAAATCCTTTACTTCATTAGTCAATTCATCAACACGTTTCTCCAGCGGCCTTACGATGTTCTTCGTAAACTCATCCACGTACATCATGGCCAACTCCATGTAGCGTTTCTCGGTCTCAGCCTGTTTGGCCTTAGCCTCAGCCTCCAGGTTCTTCACCTCCTGCCTATGCTTCCTCCGGTCCAAAAACCAAGTCACCCACCCACTCACCATCCCGATCACCGCCAGAATGATGCCACTCAAATCATTCGCATTCATACTCCTTACCTCCTATATTTAAATTAATAATCTGTCAGTTGTTTCATATCCAGTGCGCTCAGCTTCTGATATCCGGACTTGCCCCAGATTTTTTTAATAATCTCCTTGCGGTTGGGGCCCTGACGTTTATACGATACGTGGATCCAACGGGGCTCGATACTGCCAGTAGGAACATCCTCCAACAAAAGCTGGTCGTAAACACCCAACTTAACAATAATCTTCGCGATTTCCAGATTCTCCAGCCCCAGATCACTACCAGTCAGACCAACAGCCTGAATATCGGCAGCTTCTCCTTTGACGTGTTGGCTGTTTGTCGCGCCTTTTACATAACTATTATGAATAGGGCAACGAAAGCCGCTTGTTACGCGAATCGGCTTATTGTAAGCGCGGCGTACAGGGTCAAGCACATTGTTAACCAACGCCTCAACGTTATCTTCAATGCCGTAGGCCAACTGTTTCACAGCCTGTGTCAGACGGCATTCAGCACAGCGATCGCTCTTATTCTCGCGAAAGCAGCGAATCAATTCAGTTTTCTTAAAATAAATCATAACTTGTCTCCTTTCTAAAAAAAATGAAGGCTACTACGTTTCCGCAGCAGCCTTCGCACATTTGTTATCCTTATTACAATCTCTTATTTCTTCACCTTGAAACTTGAACCCAACAGACTGGCAATCTCTTCCGTCGTCAAGTCAATGTAGTCGTTCTGACCAGTTAATTTCTTCTTCACAATACCACGGTTTACCGTACGCGAATAGGTTACATGCAACCACTGGGGATTCAAGTTATCCTCACCCACATTCACAAGGATGATGGTATCAAACTTACCGTTCTTGATTACCATCCCAGCCAGCTGGCGGTTAGCTGCGCGCCATTCCATCATGTTCGAGTAATACTTTGGCTCAGCACTGATGTCAGCAGCCTCGCCCTTGTCGTATTGCAAGCGGTTCGACAAGCCAAGCTCAGCAAGATGCTTTCTGCAAATGTAGCCAGCGTTGATCTTAATCGGACTTCTACGCTCCTCCTCAGGCAACTCGTCAAAGCCAACCAGTTTCGAGAACTTCTCAAAAACAGGGTCAAGGATATTGGCTACTAGAGCCTCAAGGTTCTCCCTCACTACGTCTGGCATCTTACACCAGCAGCGGCAAGCAAACTGTTTGATCGAAAAATTGTTCATCTTTGTACCTCCTATAATTTAAGTTGTTTATATATATTATTTCTCCTCTATACTTAATATACCCGCGACTTTTCTGAAATTCGACTAATTCTCATTAAATATTTATGGCTCATAAAAAAAAAGAAGGCCTCAGCATGTCTGCCAAGACCTTCTTCACATTAAGGGTTAAACAATTAAGTTAATTATCACTTCGGACCACCGCCGATGGGACCACCACCACCTTCCGGCCCCTTTGGTCCTTTTGTTGACTTTCGGCCAGCCAACATGCCCTTTTGGGGGCTTTCTACTAGTTTGATACACTCTATTCCAACTCCTTCAATTTCTTTAGTTGGTATAACTTTCATCCATTTACCTCCTTTCTTGGCAGCAGCACTATCGACCAAGCTTTTCTTGCCACTTTTAATCGTTATTGTAACTACGCCGTCCTTTGTTTTAGGCAGAGTCAAACCAGCTGCTTCAAGTACTTTAGCTACTCTCCCCGTCACTTCTTTCTCCAATTTAGCAGCGTCAGCAGGCTTTGCTGCAATAGACTTTGCTGCTGGTCTTGCTGCAGGTCTATCCGCGGACTTAATGGAAATATTTACAACCTTCTGGTTCTTTCCTTCCAACCTATGAATGCGATCCATCATGTTTGCAACATGTTCGTCTATCGAGTGCCCCGTAGCTTTCTTGAATTCTTCCGGTGTTACACTGTTAGCCGTGATCTCATTGATTTTCTCGATTAACTTCATTCCGTTCTGCATTTTGATTTGACATTTGTTTTTTAAAGAGAACCCGCTCCGCGCATCATGATCTCGACCGTTGGTCAATCTAAAAACCCGAACCGGGCCCTCCTGAAAGTTTTAGCGGTAACTCAGGTAAATCAGCAATTCTCTTTCTATCTTATGTACCTTTCTCACCGAAATATCCATCTTTATTGACATCTCATTGTAGTCGTTCGACTCTAGCAGGGCTTCAATATAACGTTTAAACACTTCATTGTTGCCGACTGCTTTGATGGCAATATCAATGCCCAAGCCTCTCATGCCCATCTCAATACTGTAGCCTGCCGCTTTGTCTATCTCCTCTTCCAGCTTGCGAGACATATTCTCGTCATCGGTCGAGTATGTGGGATGACTCTTGCGAACAATAAACTTCTTAATGATATGGTCTATCTTCGACCCAGCAATGCCTACCATCACCGTACAAAAGTCCACATCCTCAGGCCAGCGGCGTTCGCCGTAATAGATGGAACAATAGCAGTCCCAGGAGATAACCTCAACAGGATCGCCCTGCATCTCTTCATAAGAGAAAGGCGCACTCTTGAAGTCAAAACCCCATTTTAGAACTGTCCCGACGATATAGTTGGCAAGATACTTCATTGCCGCATCTTTTTCTTCCTCTGGCATATTCTTTAAACGGGCACGCTGCGCCATAATTTGTTCAGCGGTCAGCGGATCTGGTTTCTTACGACCTGCGTTGGCTTCTGCCTTCGCAGGTCCACCTTCATCTGGTAATATCACTTCTTTCATACTCCTATCAGGTGTTAAGTCAATATTTATTTGTTATTTATCTCATGTCGGAATTTCCCCCTACACCCATAATATACCCGCATACTTAATAAATTGAGTTAGAAATACGCTATATTTAAATCTTTTTAACCAATTATCCGCTATAGTGCTCCGCTCATATAGTCAAGAAACGACCCTAAAATACCAAGGTCATCACGTCCGCAGTTCAGCGTTTCCAGATAGAAGTCTGCCAGCTCGCTCTTGCGGTTCGCATTCGGGTTCATATATATGCGGCACTCATTCCAGTCTCTGTCCAAGCCGTCATCAATGATAATGAAGCCTGCCAGATTCTTCATCGCCTTTTTGTTCTCAATGAAGGTATGATGAGCAAGCATCTCGTAGAAGGAAGTTTTCATCTTGGCGAATTGCTCCTTTTTATACATGTAGCAGGAGGGGTTCACCAGCACCTGCACATACAAGCCATCCTTCATCGTACGCTTCAGTTCGGCACCGTCCAGGATATTAGCTAACAAGCCCACGTCAAAATACATGCCGAAATCCGTCAGGTGGCCTCGGCCCTGCTCATTCACTTCCATGCCCAACATCAGGTAGTTGTTCCACATAATGTCCCATGCAGCCAACTTAGCATAAGCCTTCCAGCAGCGCTTTTTCTCAGCCAACTGTGCCACTGTCGCCAGCACATTGCCATACGATTCCTTGTGCTCAAAGCGGTTCCTCAGACGCTCCAGGCGAGCTTTAAAATTCTTGATGAAGCTTGCGAAATCAACCGGGAAACTCAGTAGAATGGTTACATCGTTCCATCCCCACCACTTTTCGATGTTCACGGCACCTTCGCCAAATACCTCATCACACATGTCCTGTAACACTTTGTTACCAGAACGCTCATCAAATCTTGCATTTGTACTCATAGTCGTAAAATTTTAAAATTATAAATAGGTATATTACTTCTCCCGAAAAAGGAATTTCCCCCCTCTATATTCAATATACCCTCGAGTATTTTAAATTTCACGCATGAGCCATTATTTTTTCATCAGCACCTGCCCCCCCTCTTTATCCATTTTCTATCATATACCAAAAGAGTTTTTCATCAATGACAAAGTATTTCTCCCCACAGTATAGGCATAACAAGCCACAGGAATAAACTGAAGTTTGCCAAAGGGCATATCCTTCATACCTGTTTCTGTTTTGGTAGTTACCATGGCATAATCCATCTCATTTTTTTCCATATATGTTTTAAGCGAGAGCAGATTCTGTGGATTATGGAAGAAAGCATCCGTCCATTTAATCTCCACTGCCCATTCTGGCTTAAGTTTGGCAGGATTAATTCCTACAATATCAACTTCTCCCTGATCCTTTCTTCCGTTCTTCCAATTAGCATAGCTTATATTTGTCCCTGTTCTCGGAATCCATTGTGCATAAACTGCTGTCTCAACAATATCCCCCATTTCCTCGTCAGAGTCCTTAATTGGCTGGAACAGCGCACAGCGAAGTGACGGGTTTGTCAGATATATCTTAAAACTGGTTTCCCGCTGATATTGCTTAGCAGTGTCATCAGTCCTGTGAATAACCTTAATAAGGAATGCAGCCTCTAGGTATTCAATATACTTCTTCAAAAGGTCTTTCCGAACGCCCGATTCTTTTGACAAACCTTCATACGAGAATTGTTTCCCTGAATGATATGCAATCATCGTGAAAAGGGAATTTAATTCCTGCACGTCAGATATACCATATATACTAGGCAAGTCACGCAAAAGCACCTTATCAATGATATCATGCCTGATGAACTGTCCAGGATCCTCTCTAATTGTTTCAGAAAAAACCACTTCAGGATAACCGCCATAGTTGATGTAATCAATGAAATACTCATTAAACCGTTCAATATCTACAGCACTTTTAAATGGAATATCGTGATCATGCCAAAAAATGGTAGTATCCTTTACGTTCTGCAAATTAAGCAAATTTTTTTATGCTTATTTTGCATAATATTAGCATATTAGCCAATAAACAAACACCTTAATTCGACATAAGAAGAATCTCTCAACACTAAGCAACCACTTTTATGTACCTAAAAATCAGTGCGTTATAAAACATTTGCAGGTTAAGCAAAAATATTTATGCTTAATCTGCAGACTGCGTAATTACATCCAGCCTGGCCGCCACGATAGGCAGCGAGGCTAGTCATACCATTCCGCCCTATACTCCTCCTCTCTTTTCCTAAAATGCCCTTTTATCACATCCGCCATCCCCTTCAGCAACTCATCACTATACTGGCTTAATTGCCTCGTATGTATAACAAGCCTCTTGCCATCTGCGCTATGATAAACATCAAACCACATCGACCTTGAGTATTGGTTTGTATGTCTGCCAGAAGAAGAATCCTTTTCCCATTCTTTCCTATTCTATTATCATAGAAACGAGGCTGATAGTACAAATGATGAGAATTGCCCTTATTCAGACAAGAAGAGACATCCTCAATATTCCTTCGAATTGCCATCTCCGCAGACTCCTGGCCAACAATAAGTATCTTGGCATAAGGATTCCCCATCCCGACCATCTCGAGATTATCGGGATTACTAATACAAGTTTCAAAATACGCCCTAAACTGCGATTCTCTCTCTGTTTTTTTCATAATCTCTATTGTATAAGTCTTTCTTCTTTGGTTCTATTATGTCGAATTCTGCAAATCATACACCACGCTTAGCCTTTCCAACTTCCCGAATGCGAACCTATTTTTTCTCATTATAATCCTCTACCGCATCATAGTCAAACTTCCTGAATCTATCAGGACTCTCACACACCTCTGCCCAGTCAATCATATATTTATCCTCATCATTCCATTCTGGATATATCGGCTTTAACATTTCACCGATTCCAAAATCACAGCCATAATAAGAATCACTACCACTAACTGCCACAAGTACAGGTCCTGTTGAATAATCTTCCTCCCCAAATTGAGCTGTTAGTACCACGAACAACCCACAGAAGGCATTCATTAAATTCCCAAGATTCGCTTCGCAAAGTCGTGATGCTCTATTGTGCTTTGTGCGTTGGAAAGCCCTATACCATTTCAATTTAGGCGATTTCTCCCAGTCTGCAAAAGGAGCGAACTCTTTGTTCTTCCCCTCCCAATTTGGCATATAGACCTTGTATTCGCTAAGTTTGTGCGACACATTAATCTTCCAATAGTCGTTGATGTCCCACCAGTTACTATCCTTCGAATACGTATTCTCACTCATGATGGCCTTAAAGTTTGCTTCCAACTCTATGCACACCTTTATAAACAGTTGCTGTATCCTGTACGAATAAGTTTTCCTATTATCATCAGCAGGCTCAACAAACAAGAACAATTCTTCTATTTCTTTCTGAAGCGTCAGGAAAGCTTTTGTAAAAGAATAAGGCTTTTGGGCATAGTCATCATCATTCAGGTAGTCCCTCTCAGAGAGTCCGGATACTACAGGTCGAAAACAACGATGAAAAGGCGCTCTGGGCTCCTTTATTTCGGCTCTTGGCCTATTCCTATACATATCTTTTTTGTATTTCATTTTTAATATCTATAAAATATCACATTCTTTTTAACTATTTACGACTCCCCTTCTCTTCTCATAAGCCTTTCTGATCTTCTCAGCACTCTTTTCTAGTTGTGTTTTCAAAGTTTCAATATTTAACTTGTCAGCCAGTTGATATTCATTTGCTTTCTCACCAAGCAGCCTAATAATTTCGGGTAGTGTCTTCAAATCATCCACATAGTGATACACCATATCCTCCGGATTCTTAATATTTAGCGCCTCGCTATAATGACCAATAACGAATGAAACTACTTTTGACTTTGCTTCATTATTGAGCTTCACAAAGTTATTCACAAACTTCTCGGGGTCCACTTTAGAAAAAATTGCTGATGATGAATAGGTAGTAGAATGGTCTGGCATAACACCACAATACACATTATATAAACTATCAATTGTATCGTTGTTAAGCGTTTCAAGCATTACCGACATGTCGTTTTTCAGCGTGCTTTCAATTTCATTATAAACCATCCCCAATTCATTGAGGAAATCGCTTATCTCGGTGATTTTATCCCCTCCATAATAATAACTGACACAGGTGATAACGTGCTGCCTCATATCAGAAAGATCGTTTTGACTCTTACATCCACCATAGAATCTGTCTCTCATCGTCTTTGTTCCCCAATTATTCACCATTTTTGCATTGTACTTCACTGTCAGATTCCTATGTATCGCCATCAGCATAACGAGAGCTGATTTCAGCATTTCGTCAACACTATCAAACTCGCCACGTTCCAAATATCCTGCGTTTAGGTCTATATTCTTTGTTAGCACATCATTTTCAAGACTCCTACTATTTTGAAGTATCTCCCAAGGTTTTTTATCATCCTTTTTGATTTCGCTCTCAATAAATGCTAAATCCACTCTACCTTTTTTGAGATAATCTAAAACATAATCTATATAATTGGGCTCCATAACATAATAATTCTCAGTTAAACCTGCCCTATCATATTTCTCGTGCATTTTGGTTGCTTCTCTAGATGACGGCTCACCTTCTCCCGTAAAGTCAATAGCCATCTGATCAGCAATCTCTTCTCCAAACCGGTCTTTAAAGTTTTCCATACTACCGGGCCGCCCTTTATCCTCAGCATACACTGTCACAAAGTTGGCAAGCAGCCTCTGTTTTACTTTCTCAAAAGCTTTATTCTCTTTCAACTTGTTAGGAATTCTATCTGTCATCAAGCCAAAATCGTCCAGGCTTTGTTTTAATATCCTTAGGTTGCATGTTCTAGAAGCCAAGAAACATGCCTTAACCACATCCTTTTTATCCTTTAAATATTCCTTGCTGCTGCTTTTTGCTTTTTCTATGAAATCGTCCACTGCCGAGTCTACGTCGGGTTCCAATAAGAACTCCCTGCCTATAGTCTTCTCCTTTATCTGTTTATAATCATTCTTATTCGCAAGTTTATCGTCATCTCCCACTACGATAACATTACATCCTATATGCTCTACATAATAGTTGATGTACCCCATCACCTCCTTGATGTCCATTTTACTACGCTCAATGTCATCAAAAACCAGCAGTCTGTTTCCTTTTATGTGAGGGTCATTGCTACCCAGTAATGCCTTAGGGTCAATGGTACAAGTCATTCTCATATCATCATCTCCATCTTTATACAAATCTACATCATACCTTACGGCTGCAGAAATAGCCAGTTTAAGCACCTTCCCGGCGGTCCTCATAGCCTTGCTATGTAAGAACGGACTCACTACCCTTTTTATTTCTTCATCTATCTGCTTAGTTGTTGAGATGCCATATAGCGATACATAGATAGGGTCCAATGTATAAAACTCTTCGCTATTATCTTTTTCTTCTTTCTGTATCGCTAACCACTTATTAATAAAGTAGGTTTTTCCGCAACCCCACGAGCCTTTAATAAGCACTGCATAGCCAGGCTTATCGACCTTCATATAGTCATTAAGGCAATCTAATACTTCTTTATTATGCTTTGTCATATTAATCTTTCTATTGTCACTATTGATACTGATTTATACGTTTATATTGTTCAACGAGTTCTTGCAACTTCTCAAACATCTTCACCCTCTCCGGTTTCATCTTCTCCGCATTAATCAATTTGCGACTCGCCTTCAGCCAGTTCAGCATATTATGCTCCTCAATCCGATGCTTCGATGGATTTCGTTTATTCGTCTTGATGAAATCCACCACTTCCTGATACTTCGCCATCCACTTCTCATCCTGTGTCATATACGTCCCATTATTATTTCATGCTGCGAATATATGCATTTTTATTCAATATTGCTAGCTTCTTAGCTATATTTTTTATAATTCTTACGCAAATCATCATAAAATCTGATATAATCGCCCAAATAGTAATCCAAAGTATACCGATCATAATATTCGGAAAGAATACCACCATCTACATCGACACCTCAACTCTCAACCCTTCATCCGCCAATATCCCCATCACAAACGGATAGTCATTCTTGCCCAACTCCTCACTCATCTCAGCATATAGTTTCTTGTCTTTCGCACTAGGCGCATTCGAACAACCATGGGGATGTGAGTGCCACTCTCCTATATACACCATCTGATAACCCGTCAGCTTTATAATTCTCTCAACTTCCTCGGCCAGTCCCTTTACGCCCCTGATATATGATGTCCCAGTAGCCACACTGTCATCGGGTGCAGATATCATATACACCACATATACAATGTTTCTGTCTCTGTCATATGTGCCTATAAAAGTACCTCCTGTTTCCACAGGTTCTGGTAAATCCAGTTTCTGCCTTCTCAACTCATACATCTCTTCAAGCACGGCCTTCGTGATATAGACAGTGTTCTTGCCTTGCTTAAACTCAATCCATTCAGTGATGTCTAACTCACATCTCTTCACCTCACCACTTTCCGACTGAAGCCGCCATATCGCCAGCTTGGCCTCATCTGCTGTAGAGTGAATCTTAATCTGACTACTGACGATAGACCCCAATGTCCCTATCCCGTCAAATCCCATTACAACCGATTCCGACCGACAGCTAAAAACATTGGTTGGATGCTTCTCAGACAAATCCAAATGCCCAACCAGAGCCTCATTACTGATAATATTCCTATAATAGTCCATCTCCAGCAAGTCCAGCCTATGCACACGAGCCTTATCCTCCATCATCATGACAACATCTGTTCCTTTGGGATTCAGAAACACCGAACAACGCCTGACAGGGTATGTCGCCATATCCAATGCCAGTTTCCGTTCTACGCTCACTGATGTACTAGCGTCAATTACGAGTTGGCTGGTAGTCATAATCCGGTCATTGGTATTTTTATCCGTATGCAGGTAATTCTCCCTGAACACATTAACCTTTAGCCCATAAAGTCCCTTGTACTTTTCTTTCAGAGCATCAACCTTATAATTCATGATGTCTTTCGCCTCCAATGTATGCCGAGCCATATTATGAGGCGCAAACACATCATTATCAACAACATTTACAACTGAGACCACACCGCATCTCACAAAATGATCCAATACCTGAGACCCCAACGAACCAGTGCCGATGATAGTGAGTTCTCGCTCTTTAAACAAATGTCCGTTTCTAAAGGCCAACTCCCTTAAATCAACAGGTGTCAGCAGAACAGATGTTTTTACCTCCAACTGATCGACATAGGCAGTAGCGTAATTTCCAAGTCTTTCCACGGCATGAACAATATCATGAGCAGGCTTGTCAAATCGCAAAGCAAAAAGGTTCACGTTTTCCAAATCACTTCGTTCATCCCTCTTCATTGGCATCACAAGGCAAACCATGAGTGGCTTGGTACTCTTCAATAGTCCTTCTTTCGACATGATCACAGCCAATATGTAATCTGTAAGCGGCATTCCATTATACCCTTTAATCCCACGCAGGTCTCCCATGCATTTGGGTACTCGCCTGATAGCACCAGAAATATTGGCTTGCGTCATAACCGACACAAGGCTATAGTCAGACTTGTCTTTTCTTACTTCTTCAATTACCGAAGTAAACGGTGTCTTACTCGTATATTTAACCGGCACATACTCCTTTCCTGGCTGATACGCTGTCAAGTAGGAAAATTCAGGGGCTATAAAGAACACCTCCAACGGCCGGTCTTTCTCATGCAGTTCACCAATGGCATTCAACTGAAACCATCTCCTAATACTCTCTATAAATTCAAAGGCATTAAAACTGGTGCGGATGTCATCATAGACAACATCTGAAACACAAAGAGATACAGGTCGGTCAAAGGGCATTACATTCCTGTGTGGTAAATCCAAAGGGAAGTCAAGGCGAGTGGCGTACACCTCTGGTAACATTTTGTCCGCCTTGCAACACTTGATAGCAACGGACTCCCTTTCCTGTATTGGGTACAGAGGATTATCTGGAACCTCCAATAAAAGGGTCATCATTATCACATCATCACCTTGTGTTGATTTGACACATGTTAGGTCCGACACACAAGGATGGTGAAGGGCCACCTGATAGATGGCCTTCCCTTTGGGAGTCAGCAGATCCTCTGGTCGAATCTGCCGACCTTCTAGTATCTTATATCGGTTTTTACTCATAGGCCTCATTGTATTTATTTCATGCCTGCACGGGGTGCTGGTTTCTGCACAACAGTCTGAACCGTCGATTTTACGTAGATCTTCTTGACCTTCCCATAGTCATTTATCTCATAGACCAACGGCTCTTTACTGCTTTTGAATTCATCAGAGGTATTACGGAAATGCTCACTACCACCTTTCAACCTCTTTTTATACTCCTTCATAGCCTTATAACTGGGGGGCGGTGCCTGCTTGTCATCAGGTTCAATACTCTGGCACGAAGACACAACATCGGCCATGTACCCTATCTGATGGTTAAGAACATCCTTCGCGGCCTGACATACCTCGTCCTTGCCACTGTCATTAAAGAATGTCCACGAACAATGGTGAGGGGCCTCGAAGATATTCCAATCCAAGTTAGAACCAACTTGGTTGTTTTCAAGTATTTTCTCCCAGACATCATGCTCAGCATCTCCACCGGTCAGCAACTTACACACCACCGTACCATCTTCTTTCTTAAAAGAATGCTGTACCACAATCGACACCTTGTTCTTCTTATTGGTATCTTTTCCTTCTTCCACACTCTCTTTAAACGGAGCATGAATGAACATCTTTAAATACTTCAGGTTCCCGCCATTTACCTTGGTAACTTCTGTTCCAGGCACATAACCGTATCGGGAATCATACTCCTTGTCCTTATCGTAACCGACTATTCTCAGATACGATCCGTATTCACCCTTGTAATCCTCGTCATCATCATAGAGTTTTCTTCTCCTCTTGGCCTCTTTCCTGATGGCTACGGCAGAAGCGTCAATGTCATCGTTCAGTCCCATGGGGGTTATCCATAACTCACCGACGACAATTTTGTCCTTATCCTTTTTGTTATCGTAGTCCTCCAGCTTTCCATGATAGAAATTCTCTTCGAAACCTAAACAGTGGTCTGAGTGTGGATGGGTACTGATAAACAAATCAACGAAAGGTCTACCCTCAGAGTCTTTCTTCAACTCCTTTAGCAAATCAGCCTTCACGTCATAGACATCGTTCTTGTTAGCATCCGTAATTTCTCGAATCTGAGTATCGATAATTACAGTTTTTCCATTGCTGAGCTTAATCAGCGCACAGTCGCCGTTGTCGACTGGATAGAATTTTACATAATGTTTTACCATAAGCTTATATTATATTTAAATTTGACATAAATTCGGCAAATACAGTCTGACCTGCAGGGCAGTTTTCCACTCTGCTTCCTTGGCCAGCAGATCTATTTTCTCTTTATTGAGACCAAACAACCACGTTCCCGTGACATAGGCCTTTTTATGATCTTCCTCCGACGGTCTGATTGACTCAAGTTCTTCCCATCGCACATTTTTCTTAAGTTGATTCACTATTCTATCTCGTGCAGCATCCGTTGTATCACTGTTCTTCAATTGTATGATATCCATTGGCGATATCTGATGAGCAGCAATCACATCGGGGTATATGTTGTCATCCGCCAAATTATCCACAAAGCCCTGAAGCATTCTGTCATCCACATCCCACTCTAACTGTGCATATGCAAATCGCTTATTCGGATAAGATTTTAGATATAAATTCTGCTGCACTTGTATTTTTTTGATTCTCTGCATAAACACTTCCGATGTTCTCTTCAGTGTAACCAAAGGATTATATACTCGTTTGTCTGAGACCTCGCCATTACCGGCATCACTGACGATAACGTACGTACATTTGTAAGGGCTCATCTTATCTGTCAGCACATGTGTTCCTTGATTGTCGTACAATCCACCATCTAGCAGCATGGGTGGTTCCTTTCGTTTCATCTTCCCTGTCCAAAATGTCCTTGGTACACGTATGGGACAGAATGCAAACGGGACGCATGAGGATGCCATAACAGCTTTCGATACAGGAAACTTATCATGGTAAAATGCACCCTTACCATAATAATAGTTGTATATCATCTCACGTGAGAAGGTAAATTGCGATACAGTCGGAT
>JAEEGK010020364.1_pt1 | contig 14118 bp, 9 predicted proteins | sample 8958771 | NCBI WGS metagenome assembly JAEEGK01 (sample SAMN16246547, study PRJNA631951) | gut metagenome | biome: gut microbiome; feature: rumen; material: SC-attached | host: Bos | place: Iran: Karaj | collected 2018-10
CTGTAAAAACAAACGGCGGTTATATGATGGTAAGTATTGATCTTGCAACTGGTGAAGCAACAAAGCTCCCGATTGAAAAACAGCTGGAAAGCATGCTGAGCTTATAAAAAAAATTGCCGGATCAAGTCCGGCAATGACAATTGAGTCTCGTCTGCAATGACAAATTGAGTCTAGCAATGACAATTGGGGCTGCTAATCTTCTTCAGGGAACATGCTTTCGATTTCTTTTTTGTAAATATCGTTGATGCGGAAACGCATGATTTCCTGTTTTGCGGAAAGTTCAACGCCAACTTCAAAATCTTTGGTGATTAAAACAAACTTGTTGATTCTTTCAAACATCTTAAAGCCGGTCTTTGAGTTTACAAGATTGCTGATTTCGGTTTCAAAAAGCTTGTGAACAACTTCAGACTGCAGGAAGTTTTCGTAAGTATCATACTGAATACCGTTTTCTTCGGCATAAGTTTTTACTTCATCACTGTTAACCAGAATTAAAGCACCAAGATAGCGCTTATCCTGACCAACAACAACTGCCGCCTTAATATAGCGGGATTCTGCAAGCTTCATTTCAATTGGCAACGGTTCCAGATTTTCTCCGCCACGCAAAACAATTGTATCTTTAATTCGTCCCTTAATCTGCAGCTCGTCGTGAATTGTAAAAATAGCCAAGTCGCCTGTATCAAGCCATCCATCCACCGTCATAACTTTTGCAGTCATTTCCGGATTCTTGTAATAACCCTTCATTACAGTGTCGCCCTTAATCTGAAGAACACCTTCCTTACAGCGGCCAAGCACAAATCCATCCTGAGGGTCAACAATTCTAGCTTTTACACCACGAATTGGCGAACCAATCGTTCTGAAAACAGGAGCCGCAACCGGACGTACAGAAACAATTGGAGCTGTTTCCGTCAAGCCATATCCTTCTACAACCTTTACGCCAATTGCCCAAAAGAACTCATCAATTTTTGGAGGGAAAGCTCCACCGCCGGCAACACCAACACGGAAATCCGTACCAAGCATTGCTTTAATCTTTCTGAACACCAAAAGATTTCCAAGCCCATAAATCGGCCACAACAAAATCCAAGGAATAAAGAACAAAATCCACCAGAGCGGTGTAAAATAACTTGTAAAGCAGGCATTCTGATTAAACATTTTGCGTGTCATGCGCTTTTGAATAACAGCAACGCCCACAAAGAAATTAAACATTTTATTTACAATACCACCGGTTTTGCGCATCTTTTTAGTAATACCATCGTAAACAGCTTCAAAAACACGTGGAACAGCAGGAAGAACCTGTGGATTAAACTTCTTAAAGTCAGCCAGCAAAATAGAACCAACCGGCTTAGAATAGCAGATTGTAGCTGCCTGAATCATAATTACGTATTCAACTTCTCGCTCAAAAACGTGCCAAACAGGAAGAACAGAAAGTGCCTTGTCACCAGGGTTCAAGTAAATACGCTCAACAATTTCGTCCAGCTGGGTAAGGAAGTTTTTATGACTAAGCATTACACCCTTTGGCGTTCCGGTGGTACCAGAAGTAAAGATGATAGTAGCTGTATCTTCAATTGTACCCTTTTCCAGTTCGGTTTCTACTACACCCTTATGTTCAATGCGCCACTTCTGACCTTCAGTAATAAGGTTTGAATAATAATAAAGCTCTATACCACTGTCCTGCACAGCCTGTTTTACATCATCTTTAACAAGCTCTTGGTCTTCAAAAGTGATGATCTTCTGAATATGCGGCAGTTTTTCCTTTAAAGAAATGATTTTATTTATCTGCGAATTGTTTTCTGCAATTACAATCTTACATTCAGTAATAGAAAGAATCTTTTCCAAGTCGATGATGGTAGCATCGCAGCCACGCGGAACATCTACTGCTCCAATCGACATAATTCCAATATCAGCCTGCAGCCATTCTGCTCTGTTATCAGAAATAAGACCAATAGGTTCTTCTCTCTGTACACCAAGCATAAGCAAAGCTGCTGCAAAATCCATACCAATCTGGAACAAGTCCCGGTATTTAATAGGTTCAAAATCTCCAGTTTTCAAGCGTTTGTACTGAGCAATGATGTCTCCATACTTTTCGGCCTGGTCTCTAATCATTTTTGGTACAGTGTAAGTTTGGTCGAACTTCATAATCGGCCTCCTATTAATGACATTTTTTTAAGTTTTGTAAACATTATATAAGTTTAATTAATAGTAAGCAAGGGGAAAGCAAAAGCATGCAAAAGTATGTCAGAGTCAAGAAAAATGTAGTAAAAACTTAGGAAATCTTTGGGAAACGGATTGTAAATACACTTCCAGAGTCGGATAAAGTGTTTTCTGTATATTCAAGAACAAGATTATTAAGCTTACAAATCTCATTTACAACATAAAGGCCCAGGCCAACAGATTTTTCGGTCCAGGTTGGCTTTGATCCAATATTTGCAAATCTGTCAAAAAGAACTACCTGTTTTTCTTTTGGAATACCCTGTCCGTCATCAATTATCTTCAAATAAACATAATCCTTGTCGTTAGAAATCTGAGCTTTTATGTGACCCGTAAATTGAGTATATTTTATAGCGTTATCTACAAGATTTGTATAAATACCCTTTAAGCTGTTTACATCGCAGAATACTCGCGGCTTTTCCGAAAGGCATTCAAAGGTAAACACTTGCTTTTTAAACTCTGCTTTTGGTTTAAGGTATTTGTTTTCCATACGAAGATATTCTTCCAAATCTATAATTGTTGGATTTATTAAGAAATGACCGTCCGAAAGCTTATAAGAGTTCAAAACATTCTGAATAATAATGTTTATTTGAATTGCACTTTCCTGAATATTTTTTACAACGCCAGGCAGCTGAGCCGCCCCCCCCCTAGCATTTTCCGTGCCAAGTTCTTCGCTAAGCTGTGTAAGCACCTGCATTTCGTTCAACAGAATTGTGAGCGGTGTATTTACATTGTGGGTAACAAAGTACAGGAAGGTTCTCTTCTCTTTTTCTGATTTCAAAAGCTCCTGTTTTTCGTGATACAAATCTCTGTAGTTTGCCAAAATCTGGATTCGTGCCAGTAAAGCAGAAACATCAAAAGGACGAATAAGAAAGTCGTTTATTTGTGCATTAAAGCTCTTTTCAATAAGATAAGAACGATATTTATTAACAAGAACAAGAATTGGAAAATCAAGTAAAGAATACTTCTGTCGAATTACTTCGCACAGCTTAAAACATTCATCTTCATCTGATACAGGCGAAATAATCAGCATATGAACAAGATTTTCTTCTATATAAGAAAGCATTTCCTGAGAGTTTTCTGTATATCGAACAAAGAAACCATAAGATTGAAGAATCATATTCAATCTTTCGTTGTTAGTATCTTTTTTGCCAAAAATACCAATTGAAATGTTTTCCGAAATGTCTTCTCTTAATGTAAGTGATTGTATTTCAAAAGGAATATAGTTTTCTTCTTCTTCGACTTCGGAGTCGTAGGTTTTTAAGCCGATTATATTTTTTATATGATTTATGTTATTTGTAATTAGCCGCGATGCCGAAACCTGAAGCTCCGGTTCCACAGGGTTGCTCAAAGCCTTTGCAGAAACTTCAATTGACTGTAATGGAAAAATTATTTCCTTTAAGATATTTTCAAGCTTTTCTAATTCTGTTTTTTTCGGTTTAGTCAGGACTGGCGAAGCATTAACCTCCATCTGGTTAATTAAATAGTCCTGCATGGAACTGTTTTTATTTTCTCCGATATTTCTTATATTTATATGCGCTGTCAAAACCGACAGTACTATAACAATACTGTTGACTGTGTAAAACAAATATTCAAAGCTAACATGATGAATCTTATAAACTATATAAATAGAAACCATCAATATAACTGTCAAGATTGCGCTTATATAATTAAGTGTTTTCTTCATAGTTATTAGTACCCTTTTGGAATATCTTTCAATATTAACCGATTAACCGAAAAAAAGCAAAATATTCTATAATAATTTTAGTTTTTTTTTAGATTTTTAATCTACAATGATAAAAGAAAAATTGTTACACAATGTCATTTGCTGAAAAATGTAAACAACTTTTTTTTATTTATTAAATCTCCTTAAATTATTTGGCCGCCCGGTAAGGTTTCTTACTCCACTATTTCGCTTATCGGGTGGCCGTTCTTTTAAAAGCGTTTTTTTGATTTTTTTAGGAAAAATTTCATTTAAATTTTAGATTATTAATATATAGTTAAGTATGAAAAAGCGTATTTTTATTTTATTTTTTATTATCTGTAATTGTTGTCTTTTTGCAGCAACTTCAAAACGAGATTTGTTTATTCAATGTGCAAAAGCCTATATGGGTGTTCCTTATGTTTTAGGCGGTACTTCCAGAAGTGGAATGGACTGTTCCGGCTTTGTTTACGTGGCAGCCAGAGATGCAGGAATAAGTCTTCCAAGAACTGCTGCAGAAATGTACAGCGTAGCAACGAGAATCTCCGACAGCGAAAGAAAAGCTGGAGATTTAGTATTTTTTAAGGCAGGCTCAAGCGTTTCGCACGTAGGTATTTACCTTGGAAACAATCAGATGTTGAATGCCGCCAGCGACGGACCTCATACAGGCGTAACTATTTCCAGGCTCACAGAACCTTATTGGCAGAGTCACTACTTTTGCGCCGGTAGAATTATACACGATTCAGGTTCTACCTCATCAACAACAAAAACTACTACAACAACAAGTAAAACAAGCAGTTCTCCAAAAGCACGCGCTCAAAAACGTCTTAGAAATGCCGATTTCTACTTAAACTTCAACACTACCTTCGACTGGTCTTTCTATACACCAACAAATCAATTTGGTTTCTGGCCACGAGGCGGCAGCTTGCAGACAGAGTTCCAGCTGAACTTATGGGATATTAACCCTGGACTTATGGTTCGCTACACTTATCCAATTCAATTGGGAAATCAGTTTGAAGTTGGCAGCCTGTTCAATTCATTCAATCTTCCAATTTGTCTGACAGTTCATTTTAATGAATATATTTCTGCTTATGCGGGTATTGTACTCTCTACAGGAACAGTTGCATCTCAGCCACAGCAATTACTTGGAACAGATACAATGGTTCGTGCACCAATATTCCCTGGTATTTTCGGAGTTTCCTTCCAGACACCAAGAATCAGTATTGGTTCTGTATATGGCAGCTTTGTTCAAGAGATTTCATACACGCACTATAAAGCCATGGCTGGTTATGAACCGCTGACTTTTGCACAAACCTTAGCACAAGGATTGTCTTTCTCAACGGGATTCTCAATCACTCTGGCTTTTTAAAATGTAATTTTTAAAAAGTTACAAAAAAAAAACTAAAAACTGAATAAAATTTTATTTAAATTTTAGATTTTTCAAGTAATATAGTATTATGAACAATACAGTTATGTGCGATACAATTGATGAATATAAAGAAAAAGAATGTATTATGGTTGTGGAAGATTCAGATTATCTGAATAATTTCATTGCTTCGAATCTCAGAAATAATAATTTTGAAGTAATTCAATGCTTTAATAAAAAAGAAGCAATTGAAAAGCTTGCCAGCAGTTTTTTGTCTCTGGTGATTCTGGACTTAAACCTTGGTGACGAAAGCGGAATGAGTGTACTTCAGACAATCAGAAGACAAGACAACAATCTGCCGGTAATGATTGTTTCTTCCATAAGTGATAGTAATACTAAAATTGAAGGCTTCCGCAAAGGTTGTGATGACTACATTACAAAACCCTTTTATATAGACGAACTTCTTATGCGAATTAACAGAATGATTTCAAAATACACAATGATGGGCTTTAATTCAAAACCTATTGCTTCTGTTTATTCCTGCGGTATTTTTGAAATAAACGTGGATGAAAGAACCTTAACAAAAAACGGTACTCCAATCCAGCTGAGAAAAAAACAGTTCGATTTAATGCTTTACTTTATTCAGAATCCTAATAAAATACTTTCGTTCAAGACAATTTATCAGAACGTTTGGAATGAACCTTGCCCTGATGAAAAAACCTTGGAAAGCAATATGTATGTAAATATACGTGCCTTACGAATGCTTATAGAAGACGACCGTAAGAATCCGCGGCATATTTTATCGGCAAGTAAGTCTGGGTATATATTTGTACCAAATTAAAAAAAAGCTGAACTTTACAAGCGTGTTAGTAAAGGTAACTTAATCGTTCTTTTATAAAGACACGCTTTTTTGTATCTGCCAAAGAAAGAGCATTTTCAAGATTTGTCTCTGGATCCATTTGAGCATAACCTATTGAAACTAGAGGCATATCTGCCATTTCAAAATTGTATTTTACAAGCTGAATAAAAAAAGCCTTGTTAAGTTTTTCAATATCAATTTCAGTATTGTTAATAATAACAGCAAACTCTTCTGAACCAATTCTATAGCATTTTCCATAGCCTTTATAAAAAGAATTAAACAGCTTGGAAATAGTCACCAATATCTTAGTTATCTGGTCGCGGGTATAATTCATTTTAAGCTTTGCATAGTTATCAAGTTCTGCAACTACAATTATCGCTGGTTTCTTTTGTGATTTTTTCCATTTCTTTAAGCTGGTGTAATTCAAAAGATAGGTTTGAATATCCATCTGCTGATAAAGAGCCTCATAATATAAGTAATAATGGATAATGGAAAGAATAATACAAGTCCAGGATACTTGAACTGTAGGAAAGATAACTTGAACCGAGGTTGCAAAAAGAACAAAGAAAAAGTTTATAATCAGAACTATATTTGTTTTTTTCCAGAATCGAATGGAAATATAGAGATTTTCGGCAAAGAAGAAAAGTATTCCACAGGAATATAAAATAATGAACAGGAAAAACTCTTTTCCTCTATAATAGTTATTTTTTTCATCTACACAAATAATACCGTGGTCTGTTCCCAGGCATACACAGATAAGCATAAAAAGAATATAAACCATCCAAATAATAAAGAAAAAATTGAAACGCTTATCGTTTTTTGGGAAAACAGATCGTCCTAAAGTAAAATTAATTCCAGGTGCAAGGGCAAAGCCTATAAAGTTTGCCGCTATATGCCAGAATCTGTATTTTACAGGGGCTCCATCTAGAATGGTAGTAAAAATCTCGCAAATACAGATAGAAAGAAGCATTACACAGGTTAATATAAGATTTGTTTTTTGATAGCGATTACAAATTGAGTTACCGATTATGTCTATAATAAACATAACAACTGTAATAATATTTATAAATGATAAAACTGCAAAATATGGTGTCATAATTTATAGGTTAACAAATAAATAAAAAAAAATCCATATTACAGGGGAGGTTTTGCCTGCAATATGGATTAGGACTCTACCGATAAAAACTCTCTCTAATGTCTAGTTTTTTTAATTATTTGAAAAGTGTTATTTGTTCTGTAGTATTATCCAATAAATCAATTGTTTCCTGGTCAAAAACCTGGAGAAGATTTAGACAGTATTCTCTTTCTGTATAAATCTTTTCACCATCATAATACCAGAAGCTTCCATCTCCATTTTCTTTATTTCTAACTGTCAGGAAACCATCGTCATTGGTTATCTCATAAGTATCCCATCTATCCTTGTAAACTAAAACACCATTTTCCTCTTCAATAACCATAGAATAGTTCCAGCACTTCCATTCACCAATTAATCCTTCTTTTCCATCTACTTTTTCATAAGCTTCAGGCTCTCTATCACTATTTTCTTTACAACAGAATACGTTATTTGAAGTAAATCTAATTTTCAAAGGACTATAAAAACAAGTTGTAGGAATAGTATCACCTTCGAGATTATATGTACCTTCTTTTGATGCAAGTAAATCCCAATCTTCTCTAATCTGATAAAAGTCAACTGATAAGTCACTATTAATATGCATATAGAAAGCTGCATTTCTTGAATGATTATCATGGGTATATCGTGGGTTTACCTGGAAGAAATAGTATTTTCCTGTTAGATCATTTACATTCTGTGGAACTGTATCTTTTTCTAATACTCCTAATTCAGATTTTATAGCTCTTATTTTTCTTAAATCAGTTACTTTTGCTAGTTTGTATGGCTCACGATATACTGTTTTTCCATCGTAATAGAAGAACTCATAAGATGTATCCCAGCCTTCACCATGTTTTATTGTTATAAAACCATTTTCATTGGTATATTTTTCGGAATTAGCTGTTGACTCATCAATTTCAAGTTTAACAGTTTCTGGCCAATATTCACCCCATTTATAATATTCGAAAGTTACTTCCCAAGTTCCATATAATCCATCACCACCAGATGTTTTTGTAAGAGGGAAACTGTCACCAGTGTCATAGAGAATTATTGAATTATCATAAATAGCATAATTAAGCGTTTTTGCATCAGTTGAAATGCGATTCTGATCGCCGTCATAGTATGAATATGAAAAATCCATGCCATTCTCTTGTATATTATTTGTCCACTCTTTTATTAGTAAGTCGTTATCATAATAAGATGAATTTCTATAGAACTGTGTTATTGTTGTTGAATTATCAACATGATACAAATTTACTTGAATATCATTGATTGTTGAGTCTGAATTGCTCTGTAAATAATAAACATTTCCAACTACATCATCAATTTTAAGTGTTGCAGAATTTGTTTCTTCGTCGCCTTCATCATCATCTTTGTCCGGATCAATTGCGTGTTTCTTTATTTCTTCTGCCAGAGTTTCTTCTGCAACTTTTTTAAGTTCAAGTACTCCAATTGTGTACAGACTTGTTCCATCATAATAAGCAAATACTTCTCCGTCGCTGATTAAAAGTCCATCATCAAATGTATAAGATTTTGTAGTAGCATTCTCTTCATCATAGTCTTCATATCCGCATTCGTCATATGAGAAGGTTTCTTTTGTTATTACATATGTTTTTGGATAAGGACGTTCAGCAGCTGCATCTTCAAACTCCCAGGTTCCATAAAGGCCTTCGGTTTCATCTTTTTTTACGTCTGCATAAATGTCTTTTTCATAATAAACGTTTGAGCGGTATAGGATAAGTTTTCCTGCAACAACTTTGATTTTAAATGACCATGTTAAAGCATCACTCCAGAATGAACCGTCTTCTTGAACTTTATCTTCGCTTATCCAATACTCGCCTGTTTCATTTTTTTTGGAACAAGTAACAATTGTATCGGCATCTTTTACATACATGTAATAATTATAATACCAATCTGGATCTTCTCTATAAACAAGAGATGTACCAACAAAATCAGCTAAAGAAGTTGGAACTTTTGTTTCTTCTTCAGAAGGTTTTTCTTTATCCTTCTCAGGCTCTTTTTCTTTACCCTCCTGTTCTGTGTTGTCCTGATCATTTTCTTCTAAATTATTCAAAGAATTAAGTAATTCTTCACAACTGGAAAAAGCAAACAGCATTGTTATAATTGCTATTAGTTTTAAAAAAGTTTTTTTCATAGTTTTTCTCCTTATAGCACATACAATAAACTGAAAATCTAAAAAAAAACTAAAATTTTTTATAAAAAAATTTCACTTTTTTTCATTTTTCCGCCAAAAACACTGCAGTTTTTCTTCAAGTTTCGACTATTAATTAGGTAAGACATTTCACTATTGTCATTGTCGGACTTGATCCGACAATCTATTTTTCATTCGGAGGGTTTTATGACTTTTAGAAAAAAGTACAAGGATTCTGTATTCACAGATTTATTCGGTTCAGACCGCGACGGCAAGAAAAACTTTCTGGAGCTGTACAACGCTCTTGCAGGAACAGACTACAAGCTTGAGGAAGTCTCACTTGAACGTAAAGTTATTGAACAGGCACTTTACAAAACATTCAATAATGATGTCAGCTGGGAAATTGACGGCAAACTCATCGTCCTTGTAGAACATCAGAGCACGGTAAATGAAAACATGCCGTTTCGCTGTCTTGAATACGTCACAAGGATTTATGAAGGAATAGTTCCAATCCGCAAACGCTATGCAGAAAAAGTGTACAAGATTCCTAATCCTGACTTTTACGTAGTTTATGTAGGAAAAGACAAACTCCCGCCTGAACAGGAGCTGCACCTTTCTGATGCGTTTTATGAAAAAGACGGAAGCAAGCTTGAGCTGGTTGTAAAGGTGAAAAACTGCTCAGATTCCAAAATGTTGCCGATTACCGGAAACTGTGATATTCTTAAGGAGTATTGCCAGTTCATTGAAATTGTTGAGCACAACTACAATAAAAGTTTTCCTAAAAGCTCGTTTAAAAAGGCAATAGAAAAAGCAATTTCACAAGGGATTCTGTCTGACTATTTAGACCGTAAATCCCGGGAGGTCATAAACATGCTTTGTGCTAAATATGATTATAAAATGGACATTGCCGTAAAACAGGAAGAAGCTTATGAAGATGGCATGAATGCTGGTGTACATAAAAATGCTGTCGAAAATGCAAAAAACTTTTTAAAAATGAATGTTTTATCAATTGAGAATATTGCCCAAGGAACAGGCTTATCCATTGAAGAAGTCCAGAAATTAGCCGATGAAGTTCATGCCCAGGAAAAACAGTAAACCAAAAACCGAGTTCTTAAGAGCTCGGTTTTTTTTATATGCAAAAAATCACTAAAAAATTTTAGTTTTTTTTTAGTTTTTTCTCCTACACTTCAAATATAAAATAAAGTTACCAGTTGGTAATATTATAAAAATTATTTGGCTTAGGAGACAAATATGAAAAAATTGTTTTTAGCTTTGGTACTTGCTTGTGCAGCATTTTCTGTACACGCAGCAGGTTTTAGTTTCTTCGATTATGCAGACTGCGTAAAAGATGCAAAAGCAGTAACAGATCTTGGTTTGGGTTATGGATACGGCTTTGATATTCATGGCTCATACGAAAAAATTACACCAGTTGATGCTGGAGATAAAACTCTCCCTCTTTCATTCGGTGGTTGTGCCGATGTTTCTTTTTACTATGGCATTAACATTTCTGGTGATGCACGTGCGTCTTGGCACTACACACTTGGAATCCCTAAGTTAGACCTTTATTTTGGTCCTTCAATTGGTTTTAAGGTTCTTTGGATTGGATGCCCTGATGAATGGGTTAAACCTCATTTTGCTATGGACTGGGGTGGAAACGCAGGTCTCCGCTGGGCCTTCAAAGATTCAATGGCAGCATTTGTTGAGTTTGGTTATACCGGACTAACATACGCAAAGGTTGGAGTTACATTCATCAAATAATTTAGTCTGACAGCAACTTTTGCTAAAGACCTCCTATAATTTTTTCAGCCTTTCCTAATCCTTCTTTTGCTGAAAAAAACGGAGGTCTTTTTTATTTTAAATGTACTTTTTATAAATGTAATTTTCCCTCAAATATTTTAGTTTTTTTTTAGTTTTTTAAAATATTGTTATAACAAAATAATTTTTATCCAAAAACGGAGGACAAAATGAAATTAAAAAAGCTATTAGTAACAGGCTTAATTTTTAGTTCAGTCATCATGTCAAATGTATTTGCAGAAGATGCAGACCATTCAAAACTCTTTCCAGATTTTTCCAAGGGTTTTGAGTTTGACATGAATAATCTTTATGTTGGAGCCGAAATCCCTCTTGCATTCCCAGTAGGATTTCTCGGTGATAAAAAAATTGCAGGCGGCGGTTCGGGCTTTGCACTGGAAGCAGGCTACGACTGGGACGGCTGGCTTGCAGGAATCCATCTTGAATGGAGAAGCAACAAAGACAACGGCAACATGATGAAGTCGCTCAAAAATACCTTCTTCACAATTGAAGTTTCAAAATTGTTAGGAAAAGAAATCCTTCCTTTCATGCCAGACTTCCTTGACCTGCGTGCAACAGCTGGAATTGGTCTTGATGCAATAAACGCAGTTTACTACCCTAACGACCTTTACAAAAAGAACAACGTAACAGTAGCCGGAAAAAGCGCAGCCATGGTAACAAACCTTGGAGTAGAAGTTGAATACAACAAAATTGATAAGGTAATTCCTTATGCAGGCCTCGACTTCAACTTTGCAGGCGACAAGGGTGGTATGTTCGTTCACACTTCTCTCAACGTTGGAGCACGAACAACCCTCAGCAGAATCAAAGGACCAAAACCAGAAGGAAATCCTGGAGTCACAGTAAAAACATCTCCAGCCTTCTTCACCCCAGACGGCGACGGAAAGGCAGACGAGCTCACCTTCAAAATCACTACAAGCTATCAGAAGGATGCACAGCCTAAATCCTGGAAGATGGACATCTTTGATGAAACAAGCGGAAAGTCAAGCGTAATCAAATCATACTCAGGAGAAGGCGTTCCACCAAAATCAATCGTATGGAAAGGCGACAGCGACAAGAAAAACTTCAGCCCATCATCAGCAACAGAATATAAAGTTGTACTTACAGTTGAAGATTCACTCGGAAACAAGAACGTAACAGAAACAACTGCAAACATCGGTATTCTTGTAGAAAAGCTTGACGACGACTCACTCCGAATCCTCGTAAACTCAATCAAGTTCGATGCAAACAAGGCAACATTCGACACCCTTTCTGCAAAGGACAAGAAATCAAACGAAACTACAATCAAGATGGTTGCACAGGCACTCAAGAAGTACAAGCAGTACAACGTAATCGTAGAAGGACACGCACACAACGTTTCGGGAACAGAAAAGGAAGAAACCTCAGAGCTTATTCCTCTTTCACAAAAACGCGCAGATGCAATTATGAAGGTCCTCATTGATGAAGGTGTTGATGCTTCAAAGCTTACATCAGTTGGTAAGGGCGGAAGGGAACCAATTTCAAGCGAACCTTCAAAGAACCGTCGCGTAGAGTTCAAGCTTGTTTCACGCGGACTGTAATTCAGGCAGGATTAGTTTTAATCAAAAATAAATATAGGAGAATATGAAAATGAAAAAGATTACAAAAGCATTAGGTATTCTGTTATTAGTAGCTTTCTCTTTCAGCAGCTGTTCAAAGCTCTTTGATGAGAAGAAATATAACGAAAATACTTTGGCAGATGATTATGCTAAATATGGCGGAAACGGCAGTGGCAGCGGTTCCGGTAGTAATGGCAGCGGCTCTGGCGGAGGTGGTTCTGGTAGTGGATCTGGTGGTTCTGGTAGCGGCAGCGGTTCTGGTTCAGGAAGTGGTTCTGGAAGCGGTAGTGGCTCTGGAAAAATCATAGATACTTACATAGAACCAATAACATATTTATCAAACTTTACCGAAACACGTTTTTACCATGTAAAAGACGTAACTGTTACTCCAAACATTTATGCTGGGTATACTATAAAAGACCCAAATAATTGTTTCTTTAGTAATGGTGAACGATCAACTGATACAGATTGGACAGAAGGTTCATATGTTACACTTAAAAAGCTTTCAAAAACAGTCGTAAGTGGAAGCATTATTAGTTCAACTGATTCAAGTACAACTGGAACAAAAAAAATGGTTCCAGTCTATGAAGCAGAACTTCATACAAAACAGTCAGATGGAAGTTATACAACAAAGTCTTTAGGAAAAGAGTTAGTAATTGTTGGAATATGCGAAAAAGGATTCCTTGCCTTGAATAGTAAAGATGATAGCTATACTGAATCACTTAATTTATTTATAACTTTCTTCTACACAAAAAAAGGTTGGGAAGAGGCATCTCAAAAAACTTCTTATGATGTTTCTTTTGATTATGTTTATCCGTTAGACAGTGATATAACTGCAGAAATGGAAGCAAAAGCAGAAAAAAGATACACAATTACGGTTGAAGAAATAAATGCAACATTAGGAAAAGTTACTGTAAATCAAAAAGAAGCACCGGCACAGTATGAAATTGAACTGACTGCAACTCCTTCAAGCGGATATAATCTTAAAACAATTACAGTAAAAGATGTAAATGGCAAAGAAATAGATATAACCGAAGTTGAAGCAAATAAAAAATATACTTTTAAAATGCCAGAATCAAATGTAACAATAAGTGCTGCTTTTAAATCAAAATCAACAAGCACAAAAAAGTTATCTTGTTATCCTGAAATGGGTCACAAAGATTTTGTAGTAGAAGTAGATTATGGAGATTTGGCAGAAAAACCAGAGGTTAAAGATATTAAGATTGGCTCTAGTGCTACTATTATATCTGAAGTCGATTATTGGTATGATCTGTATGATCGGCAGAGAAAACCTTTTGATTTTTCTAAACCAATAACTGAAAACTATACGCTCAAAGCCG
>JAEEGK010020366.1_pt1 | contig 14116 bp, 9 predicted proteins | sample 8958771 | NCBI WGS metagenome assembly JAEEGK01 (sample SAMN16246547, study PRJNA631951) | gut metagenome | biome: gut microbiome; feature: rumen; material: SC-attached | host: Bos | place: Iran: Karaj | collected 2018-10
GCTTCTTTTTCTGGTGGTAAGGATTCTCAGGTGGTTCTAGATTTATGTACTCGCGCCATTCCAAGTACTGACTTTGAGGTTCTTTATAGCGACACTGGTTACGAGTTACCCCCTTCACTTTCTCTATATGAAGAGATACAGGAATATTACAAGAAGAAGTTTCCTGATCTCAGGTTTACGCTGACCAAAAATCACGAATCTGTGTTAAACTATTGGGACAAGATAGGGACACCAAGTGACAAGCATCGTTGGTGCTGCGCAGTTATGAAAACAGCACCATTATATCGAGCCTTAAAGCTTGACGGTACAAATAAACAGGCAAAGGTATTAGCTTTCGAAGGAGTTAGGGCCGAAGAAAGTATCAAACGTTCTGGTTACAACAGGATAGGTAAAGGGGTTAAACATTCATTTGTAGTTAATGCCAGACCTATTCTCTTGTGGAATACGACAGAAATATTCCTCTATCTTTTCAGGTATGATTTGCCTATAAATGAAGCTTATAGAGTAGGCAAGCCTAGAGTCGGATGTGTCTTTTGCCCCTTTTCCTCTCCTTGGGATGATATGGTTGTAAACAGAATGTATCAAAGCAATCTCGATCCATTCCTCAATCGTGTCATTACATGGTCAAAACAGCGAAAAATCCCTAATCTTGACGAATATGTAAAAGATAGAAGATGGAGGCTTAGAGCAAGCGGCAATGATATGAAAGACAGGACACAAGTTGTCTTTAATCAGGCATATCCCAAATTTGTAGCTAAAGTTAGCAATGCAAGTTATGGTTTTCAGACGTGGCTCCCTGTACTTGGGGATTACACACTAGCCCAAACGAAAAAAGGATATAAAGGGGAAATCAAATATAAAAAGGAGATATATCCATTTGAGGTAATATCTAATGATAACAAGAACTATTCAATCACGGTTCATAACGCCTCTGATATATTCTTTATAAAACATCTAAAACGTATAGTTCTAAAAGATGCGTATTGTATCAATTGTGAAGTTTGTGAGGTTGAATGCCCGACGGGTGCACTATCTGTATATCCACAAATAGAAATAGATAAAAATAAATGTATACACTGCCATAAATGTCTGGATTTTCATGATCATGGATGTTTGGTGGCAGACTCATTAGTGACAAATATGGACAATAAAGTTAAAACAGGAAGTATTTCAAAATATGGTACTTTCGGCATTCATGAGGAATGGATTGACGAGTTTCTTGCTAATCCTGAAGGCTTCTGGGAGATAAATGCTCTTGGCAAGAAGCAAGTTGACAGTTTTAAGGCTTGGCTAAAAGATGCAGAATTTATTGACGCCAAGAACAAATTGACAGAACTTGGACAATTCTGCTCAGACAATTATTCTAATGAGCGTGAACTCGTTTGGGAGATTATTTGGATAAACCTATGCAATAATTCCACTTTGACAAACTGGTTCGCAAATACGATAAACCCAGGACAGATGTTCGATAAGAAATTATTGGATGAATATGCTGGTGATAGATTTGCAGGTGAGTTTACTACAAAAACAATCTCATATGCAATAACAGGTTTCCTCCAATTATTCAAATATTCGCCACTAGGAATGGAACTACAACAGGGTGATTCAGAAACAGACGGAACTTATAAGCGATCATCTTATTCATCTTTGTCTGATGCAGGATTCGCCTACTCATTATACAAATATGGGAATTCCAAAGGAATAAAGTCTTTACGCGTTTCTGATTTTTATGAGGAAGATTGCGAAGGTGGTCCAGCAAAAGAGTTTTGTTTAACAAAATCTGACATGGAAAAAATGTTGCGTTCGTTGAACTCTGCTAATAACAGAATCTTGATTGCAGAATTGAATATGGGATTGGATAATATTAGTTTGACAAAAGATTTATCTCCGTTGGAAATAGTAAAGCTTATTATTGGTTAATCCATGAGTACGTTAAGCAGATTGTTGTATCGAAACATGCTAATTTCTATGAATCAAAGCAAGGTTGGTGGATCGCCTAATAAAGCGAAGCCGCTTTTAATACTTTGTATTATAGATTGTATAGAAGAAAAGTCTATTGTAGATAATAAGATTATGTTTGATGTGATTGCTATAAAGTACAAAGATTATCTGCCTGAAATAGCAGGAACAATAGCAAGAGAAAACTATCCTTTCTACTTCTTAACTTCAGATAATTTTTATCATTTGCAATGGAAGGAATCTCCAATTAAGACAAAGGCTCCATCTGCCAAGTTCATTCGTGACCACGTTGAATACGCTTATTTGGATAATGCCCTGTGGGATCTTCTCCAAGAACCAGATGTTAGACAAGAATACAGGGAATTGATTATTAACTACTATTTCAAAGGGAACTAAAAACTAAAGATATGGCACAGAGATATTCAGATATCGTAAAATTGAGGGAGTCGAAGCCGGCCTATAACATTCAGAACGAAGAAAAGGGTGAATGGGACCAGTTTATCGCCAATGATCAGTTCAATGACATCCTGCGTAAGATCGTCAGTGCAGTATTCAACAATGACGCTGATGCCCATAAGTCATTTTGGGTGGAAGGAACATACGGCACAGGTAAGTCTCACGCTGGCGCAGTAATCATGCACTTGCTCTGTGATACTGTTGCAGATGTTCAAGAATGGCTGGAAACAGAGTATAAAGCTCCCAAATACACAGTACTCAAAAATAGTATCTATCATCTGCGCGAACAGAAAAGACTGTTCCCTGTGAAAATGTACGGCCAAAGTAGCATAGCACATAAAAGTGACTTGTCGCTACAGTTGCAAAAAGCTATTAAGCAGGCATTGAAAGATGGAGGCATAGATATAACGGTAAAGACCGATTTCGATAATTATGTGGAACATATCGAGGCTAATGCTGAGATCTGGGACATTATTCTCGACAAGAGCCCTCAATTGCGCTCAGTGGCACCAGACAGGAAGAAACTGATTGCAGATCTTCGCAATCAAGATACTGACACGCTGAGCAGAGCTGAGAATGCTCTGAGGGAAAGTGGCATTGATGTTCGATTGGATGCGGCAAATCTGGAAAGCTGGTTCTTTGAGGTACAGGACAAACTGAGAGAAGTGAGCCAGTATGATGGTCTGTTGATTCTTTGGGATGAGTTTACAGACGTGATGACCAGTGATATTGGCCCATCGTTATTAGTAGAACTCCAGAAGTTAACGGAGGCCGCCATGAACTCAAAAAATGATTCCTATTTCTTTTTCATTTCCCATCCGTCGGCTTTGAACTCACTGAAAGCAGAAGAGCGTGATAAGACAAAAGGGCGCTATCACTATATGAAGTATAATATGGAACCTGTAAGTGCTTTCAAGATTATGTCGAGAAAGTTTAAGGTAGTGGGCAACGAATTGGAATATCATAATCTGACTGATAATTTCTTCATGCAAAATGCAGACTTACTTGATTTGTATGCGCAGGGGTCAACAAACCCAGAAGAAACCAAGGGCGATATCAAAAATCTGTTTCCTGTACATCCAGCAACAGCCAACCTTGCTACTTATTATGCCAGAGAGGCAGGCTCTTCGAGTCGAAGTGTGTTTGAATTCCTTGGTGATAATATTGCAATTAGGGAATTCTTGGATGATAGTATTCAGTACTTGAACCGCAACACCATTACGGCAGATTATCTTTGGGATTACGTCGTGGATGAGTTTAACTCCAACGTATCAAAGTTTGGCGCAGTAACAGAACGCTATAATTCCTTCCGCTTGCATGTCAAGAACAAAGGGCCACATGAAACTGCTGTATTTAAGAGTATCTTACTGCTGAACGCACTGAACAATATAGCCAACAATGACAGTGTTACACCATCAGAAGAGAATATCAAAAACCTTTTCTTGGGTACCAATATTGAATATCAGGTAGATGAGATATTGGACTGGATTAACGAGGATGGCGTCATACAGCGCACACCAGCTGGCATCTATTCTATTCAGTTCTCTGCTTTGCCTACAAAAGAAATTGCTGACATTCGCGAGAAGCTTCAGCTGACTGAGTTCCGCTACACATCGCAGATTATCAATTTTGGCGAGACGGCTAAAGTGCTCCTCAATAATAATTTCAAGCAAGTGATGCGAGCCTTCCAGTTCCACTTCTATGGCGTGGATGCTAATGACTACACCCTGCTGAATAAAATAGAAAACGGTCGTAAGGCAGCCAAGGATTATGAGTTGTTCCTTGCGATTATGGTGGCTCGCAATTATGACGAATTGAGCCAACTGAAGACAACTATTGAAGAAGCTGCCAAGGATGAACGATTTGCAAGCACTATCTTCCTTTTATTTGAGGCACCTTTTGGTGACAACAACTATGATCGCTTCATAGAATACATGGCCAATGCCAAATGTGCACAACAACATGGATTCGCAGACCAACAGAAGGCCAATACCGACAACGCAGAAGACATGATTGTGGAATGGATTAAGGAAATGAGGCGAGGTGTTGTAAACGTCTATGTTGGTGAAATCCATGCTGGGGTTGCAGCATCGAAGCTGACAACTACCATCAATACCGTTTTATCTCCTATCATTTTCTCTAGTGGAGCAGAGTCACTCGAAACAATTCGTTTAAAATCTGCAATCACCTATTGGAAAAAGGCTGTTGTCAGAGATACTGTGAAAACGGTATTGTCATTCAACACTAAGCAAGACATCAATGACCACAGTAAAGGCCCAGCCATGCACATCACTTATCTGCTTCAAGATAGTGTAGATGAGAATCTTGAATGGAAACCAGACATTGATCCTGCACATCCTCTGAAGCAGGTGTGTGATTTCGTTGATAAGAAAATCAAGTATGCTGACAAGCAACTGACCTTTAACCTGGCAGAGAAGTTCATTGAGTTGAGCCGCCCGCCATACGGATTGTATCAAACATATTCTGGTATGGGCATGCTGGCATTTGCCATGCGAAAATATGCTGATAAGATATTTGACTTGAACGGCAAGCCTCGTACTGCCATGCATCTGATAGATGATGTATTGGAGGTATTCAAGAGTTGGGAGAATGGAACAATCAGCCAGAAGGTGACGTTGAAGTTTGAAACCCCAGAAGAAAATCAGCTTTGTAAGCGTTTCATCTCACTCTTCAAATTGAAGGACTTCAAGGAGTATTCAGACATCAGCAGTTTGAAAGATGCCCGCTGGGCTATCAGTCATGAGTTTATTGCTAGCAAGGGCTATCCGCTATGGTCATTGAATTACGCTGAAATGTCACTTCATCCAATGGTAGCACAAGACGGAATCAGTTCTGAGGACTTGAATACTATTATTGATAATATAGTGAAGATATGCAACGAAGTAGGAACAAGTAACCCATCGATGATGGCTCAAACTATAGAGTTGTTGAAGAAATGGGATTTCGAGTTTAAGCCCCTGTTGAATGGAACTGAGTATTTCAGAAATGGCTTTGTTAACTTCCTAAAGCAAGAACCAGTTGTAAAATTGCAAGACTATGAAGTGGATGAGGCCATTGACTATATCAAGAAACATATTCAGAGCGAAATTGGGACTTGGCGAGAAGATGAAGTTGTGAATGCACTGAAAAACTGGCGCATTTCTACGATTCCACAAACACATGTGGATAATCCTCCTTCAGAAAAACCATTTGTTCCACCAACTCCACCTATTCCTCCTGTTTCATCAGATACTCATAAAGAAAAGATTGAGAAAGTCAAATCGCATGTCAACATGATGTCACCAGGTCAACTGCGTTATGCTTTGAACAAAGTCGTTGATCTAGGATATGATAATGTACTCGACATGTTATTAGATTTATAAAGTCCATTGCCTATGTATGCTACTTACCAAGATATCAATGCCCTGATGGAGGCTGTTAAAGCCGACAAGGAAATAGAAGGTGCTGGCGCTTATGTTGCTAACCGCTATCCAATCCGCTTTGTGCTTTTCGATAATTTCCGTGATAGTTATGAGTTCGTGAGTCGTTTGGCAGACGATACACTAGTGCTGCGTATTAGTAAGTGGATGGAACCTGATTATCCTGACATTATGCTGACCCATAGTAAGTTAGCAACACTGGTAAGCGACTATATCTATTCAATTGTTAATCAAGATTTGGTCATAGCGCCATTCTCAGAGTTGGCTCGTTTCTATGACAATAAAAATCTGATGGAGTTTGATGCTCTAATATCAACCATCAAGTCCATTGAAAATGATAAGGAAGGCTATAAGAACCATCGAAGGGTATATATACCCATTGTAGGTTTGGCAGGAAAAATGTCGAAATTCTTTAATGACAGCCAATCTACTATATGGTATGTAAAGAGTGATGATCACGAACTGAATTATAGGCTTGTGCTGACTAACAACACTTTCTATGGCGTAAGTGGATTGGAAGAGAAGTATTCCATCGTTACTGACGTTACCCATTGGTTGGAGGCGTGGAATAACCAAGAACTTACCAAAACCATCATCAGTACTTCGCCAGCAATCTTTGCAAATGCAGAATTTGCACAGCCGGATAATGCTTTTTCTTTCTGCCAATGTAGAAATGCATACGAATTCTTAACGGATGGCTTGGGACTTGACCTCAAGTTTATTAGTTACAAGAAAGAAAATGATGATTTTTGGGAAAGACTGGCCAAAGAAGTGTCAATAAATGACTTTAAGTTTGATGAGTTTTTCAATAGCAAGTTCGATATACATGAACTGGCTAACTATGACATCTTTATCAAGACATGGTTTGACTTTCAAGAGCAATATGATCGCTGGCTTTTAGCTGCCTATTATATCCACAAGTTCTGCAATATGGGCTATATTTGTCAGGCATTACAATTCACTCATGGATATACGAATGTGGATTTTGTGGAATCTTTAGCACTCACTATCTTTAATCTTGATGAAAGAGAAGAATGCATAGAGGAACGAAGGACTGCATTAAAGGAAGCAGAAAAACGTGGCGTGATTATCTCTGTTGAAGCGCAAGACCTATTGAGAGTCAAACTCTTGGAAGTAGCTGACGCACAAGGCTATGTAACAGCTTTGAAGTATGTCACTACTGCTACAAATGTGGAGAAAACTTTGTTGATAGAATGGATTGGCAATAAAAAGCTGATGCTATCAGACATAAAGGAAGTCTATCCTGATTTGTATGCTTATATGAGAAGAATCGAGGAGCCGCTGGATGAATCTGTAGGATGGGTAGAGAGGTACTTTGACAGCTATCGGCAAGTAAAGATTGCAAACAAATACACTGATGACGTCAAGAATCTGCTATTAGAAGTAAATGGTTCTGATATCAAATTTAACCAATGGTATCAGAGGTTCAAAACAACACGCACATTGCTTGATGGACGTGATGATATTGAGGTGTATTTCTGGATAGACGGTTTGGGAATTGACTGGATACCATTTGTAAGGAGTATTGTTGAGGGGAAACGTAACGACAATTATTTTCTGAACGAAGTGATGATAGGAAAGGCCTTACTGCCGACCAAGACCTCTACAAACAAAGAAGACTTGTTAAAACTGGCAGGCGAACAACTGCCAAAGATTGGAGATATTGACGAAGTGGCCCATCAATGTCGGCCTTATCCTCAATACATAATATCAGACATAAAGGCTGTAAAGAATACCATTTATGACATCCTTGCCAAGAACCCTGGCAGAAAAATAGCCATCGTCAGCGATCATGGCATGTCGTTCCTTCCTCAGCTTTGTGAGGGCTTAAATCTTGCAGGTTATCAAAGTGACCATAACGAAAGATTAGCCATTAAGAAGAGTGGACTTGCAACGGCAGACGAGAAATATATAGTGTTGGAAGACGGAAAAACGATCTGTGCGTTGAGACATGAATCGCTTTGCGCGAAGGTGCCAACAGGCAGTGGCTGTCATGGTGGCTGTACACCAGAGGAAGTGCTGGTGCCAATCTTTATCATTTCAAACCAGCCCAATGTTAAAACCTGGACGGCAGTTCTAAAGACAATGGAAGTATCTACTTCAAGTCCATTCGTAAAGTTTGCCATCAAAGGACTAAAGGCTGGTCAGACACCTTATATTATATATAAGGGTGTGAAGCATGTCGTCGGCAAGGTTATTGGCAACGAATATCAGTCAGACATCCTAGCACTCGACATTAAGGAAACAACTATTACGTTGTGTATTGGGACAGACAAGCAAGACTTCACTATCAAGATTAAGCAAGGTTTCGAAGAAGAAGATTTATTTGGGGACATTTTATAAATTCAAGTTATGAAACAAGAAATTACAGACAAAGTTCAGCAATACTTTCAGGGAATCGCTATTTATAAGGATCCTAACTCAACAGACAGCTTGTTTGCAGGAAGGAATCTTCCTTCATTCGTAAAGGACTTTCTTTTGAGAAAGTATCTTCGAGGTACAGAAGTAGATCGTGGAGGATTAACATCATTTTTGGATAAGGTAATTCCAACTCAAGCATCCAGCGTGAAAGATAGATTATCTGCAGGTGAAGAAGTAACGTTGCTTACACGATTTATCATCTACATTGATTTGGTGAAAGGTATTCGTCGTTTTTCTATTCCTGATATGGGCATTAAACTGAATGAAGGACAAATACCTGAACACATTTATCGCCAGCATCAAGGAGAGTTGGTAGATGGAGAGAAGTGGGGAATTGTCAAGCTTTGTGTAATGATTGATGCTGATGGCAAGAAATATCATGTAGAGATGTTGGATTTTAAACCATTCAAACCCTTTAAGACGGTCGATGTGGCTGCTATCAGGGAGGCAAGACAAGCCTTTACAACAGAGGAGTGGATGGATCTTATTCTCTCAGCAATGGAATATGAACCTGATGCTTTTGAAAGCATGCATCAGAAAATGGAATTCCTGACACGTCTGTTCATTTTTGTGGAGCCAAGACTGAATGTCATTGAATTGGCCCCCAAGGGAACGGGTAAGAGCTATGTGTTTGGAAACTTGTCAAAATATGGCTGGCTGGTTAGTGGTGGCAAGGTAACTCGTGCCAAACTGTTTTATGACAAAACAAGACAACAAAACGGAATAATAAAGAATCACGATTTCACAGTCTTTGATGAGATACAAACTATTACCTTCCAAGAGCCTGCGGAAATCCAAGCAGCATTAAAATCATATTTGGAAAGCGGAAAGACTACTATTGACAATAACGAGTTTTCTTCTGAGTGCGGACTGATGCTGATGGGTAACATTCCATTGAATGCACAGAAACAGCCTATGTCATCGAGATATTTTGATGCATTGCCTCAGAATTTCAGGGAGTCTGCTCTGCTCGATCGTTTCCATTGTTTCATAGAAGGATGGTATCTGCCTCGTATAAACAAAAGCATGATATATAAAGGATGGACTATCAACATTGAATACTTCTCAGAAATCATGCATTCGCTCAGAACTGAAAACCGTTATGGATTGCTTTTTGACCAATTGGTTGGCTACCAGAAGGATGCGGATATGCGAGACTTCAAGGCGGTTAAACGCATAGCAACTGCAGCTATGAAGCTTTTCTTCCCTCATTGGAAAACTATTGAAGATGTGAATATTGAGGAATTTGATCTGTATTGTTTACAGCCGGCTTTACGTCGTCGTGGAATAATTAAGATTCAGTGTCACAATATCGACCCAGAGTTTAAGACAAATATGCCAGATGTTTGGATAAAAGAATAATTCGAGGGTATGCCAAAGAAAGATATTGATATAATCGCGGATGAACTCTGGTGGATCTGTAAGGAATATAATGGTATTCCTTCGCAGACGGTTGATAAAAAGGCTTATTCAAAAGCACTTTATACTCTAAAAACATATGGTGAAACTCCTCAGGTAAAGGCTGTTGTTAAAGAGTTTAATCTGTCTTTGCCAAGAACTAATTCAAGAACCGTATCTGGCTCCTCTATCGGAATAGAAGAAGTAAAAAAGATTTTGGAAGAAAGAGGCCGAATGCCATATTGTCCTACAGAAAAACCTTTATATTATCAAGTTAAATATTTCTTCAAGAAATATAGTGAATATGAAGAAGTGAAACGTCTCAAAGTCATCTATGCATCAGGCGATTGTTGTCCTTTGTATGAAAGGGATCCAGAAAACTACATCAAAAAAGTTCAGCCTTATGATAGAATTATCCAAAGCCTTGATTATATAGTAATGGCTTTTGAACTTTACCGCGAATTTCCAGCTAAGAACACTATACCAATGAAATTGGTACGGTATTTACTTGAAAATCCTTCAACAAAATATAATATAGGGAAGTTATATAAAGTACCAATTCCTGATCACGTATTGAATTCATATCTAACAAAACTTATCAACTTGGGGTGTAAGGATGAAATGGTTATAGACAATTGGAATAGAATTAATAAAACAAACGAATTATGACAAATAAATTTTTAATTAAGTTTGCCTGGAAATGCAATCATGAAGATTATGGTGAAATTATTTCTTTTATAGTTTCTCCCAAAATTAACACGTATGCAAACGTTTATGGTTATAACATGAGCAAAGACTATGATGAGGTTATTAGATTTCCTGCCTATCACCCACAGGCTTTGTCGTTAATCAGCAAATTAGCTAGAGTGAATTCCACTCAATGGGCACCCCCAACATTTGGAGATTATATTGATGAAGAATTTGATTTGGAAGATTTTTTCGATGAATATTATTACCAGGACAATTATGGTAGAGAAGTGACGTTCCATACACATAAAGATTGTTTCTAAATGTTTATCATTTAAATATTTATAAATATGCCTATATCTTTTGAACAAGTAAAAAACTATCATGACTATTGTCTTATTAGTGGTAATCGGAGCATGTTATATATTTCTCTACTAAGTAATGACTATTTGAATAATCGCACGATTGATACAATTGAAGATGCCATAGTATTTGCTCAGGATATTACGAATGGCGTTCATCATAAAGATCCCAATGAAGACAATAGTGTTTCTTTTATTTTGGATTTAGCTTCTGTTATACAAAAACTATTGCAAGATAATCATAATTTCCATCTTCTTGATGGTTTGGATGGATTATATAGACTTGTTACTATTGTAGAAAAGGAAAGATGTCAGAGTTAGGACGGATGAGAAAACAATTGTTCCTGCAAGTTCATCGTCATCATCGCGCACTCATAAATCAAGCAATTATGATAATATGCGTGGCTTCGATCCAGCGTCAGAGGATGACATGGAGGATAATGGCATGAGCCGCTATATGGAGAATAATGATTATGAGGAATGGGATTGACTCGATTTCCTAATTCTTCTTAATAATTGTCCCACATCGTTAATAAGGTGTGGGATTTTTCGTATCTTTGCAGGTTGAAATGATTGCTTAATATGACTCAAGATAAATTCATAGCACTAACGCTCAAGGGCGAGGGTACTCAGATAGAGTACAAAACCTGCACGGAGGAGATTTCTGAATCCCTCTACGAGTCGGTATGCTCGTTCTTGAACCACAGCGGCGGGCAGATTCTGGTTGGTGTGCAGAACGATGGCACCATCATCGGCGTGAATCCCGACAAAGTGGAGCAGCTGAGAACCGACATCGTTAATTGCATCAACAACCCAGAATTGTTCCTGCCCTGTCCCTATTTCACACCTCGCATCATGGAAGTAGAGGGCAAGTCGGTTATGCAGCTCGACATTCCCTGCGGACAGTATGTCTATCGCTTTAAGGGCCGTTATTGGGACCGTAACGATGATGCCGACATCGACGTGACCGACCAGCCAGAGCTGCTGTTGTCAATCTTCGAGAGAAAGAATCCGCATCTGTTTGAGGAACGATTTGTTGAGGGGCTGACAATGGAAGGTCTCGATCCAAATACGTTCCAGTATTGTCGCAATATTATTCAAGCTCGGCAATCCTCACATGCATGGTTGCAACTCTCTGACGAGGAAATACTGACAGCTACTCATTTGGCCGTACGCGATGGTGACAAACTGAAGATTAAATATGCAGCGCTGATACTCTTCGGTACAGACGATGCCCTTGCGGAACTGATGCCACGATACAGGTTTGAGGCTCTTTTCCACATGTGTACTTATGCCGACTATGAGGACATGAAAAAGTTCCCTAACCGCTATGACGACCGTCGGACAATACGACAGAACCTGATTCGTGTGTATGACCAGCTGGCAGCATTTGTCGCCAGATATATGCCTGACAAGTTCTACATGTCACCCGAGACTGGTCAAAGGGAAGACCTGCGATGGAACTTGATGCGCGAAGTGGTGGCCAACATGCTGGTACACTTTGATGCTAGTTCTGGCTATGCGTGTTTCTTGCATATCTTCAAAGACCGAGTGCTGACTAAGAATCCCACTCGTCTGCTGCCTGAAATTCCAGAGGGTGAATTAACCATCCATCAACTAAGCAACTATACGAAGAATCCGCTACTGGCGAGAGTGTTCCATGAGCTTCATTGGGTTGAGGACTTAGGATCAGGAGTACGTAACATACTGCGCTATGCACCCCTCTACTATCCTGATTACAGTATTGAAATCAATAGTGGTTCGCAATTCCTGTTCTCTATTACGTATGCCGATGCTACAGATGGTGGACAAAAGTCTAAGGGAAAGACATATGTCCATGGACAAATGTCCAAGGATGATAAAAATGTCCAAGGGGAAATGTCCAAGGAAAATGTCCAAGAACTTTCTGATGAAGAACTCTCATTGAAACCCTTTGAAAGCAAACGCTCGAAAGACAAGAAGAAGCGGCGAATACAGGCGATAATGGGCATGATAGCCAAAGATTCTCATGTTAGTCTTGAGGCAATGGCCAACCAATTGGATGTTTCAACAAAGACTGTTTGGCGTGATATTTCTGAGTTGAAAGAACAAGGAGTATTAGAACGCATTGGCGATGACTTTAACGGCGAGTGGAGTATTCTGAAGAAAAAGAAGTAAGGTGTGACGGGAAATGACTATAAATTTGACTTTGAACATATGATACAGACTCATTTATTACCGCTCCAGCCACCGTTTAACTACATATATTATGGTGGTATTGTGGGCAAGCAGATAGCTACGATGGTAGCTGCAGTGGATAAGACAAATGCTGACGGGGAATACGCTTTGGAGACTCACAGCCACCCTGTAGTAGTATATAACGGACAGACTGCCGAGGGCGTGGTCTGGGATAAATGCGAGGTTATGGATTGTCGCGTGGTATGCTCTGAAAAGGATAAGAAGGTGACGTTGAAACAGTTCAACGAACTGCTGGCCATGACGGGTGGCGCCAAGACTGACAATCCCGACAACCCCATGAATCTCCTGCCACCTATGAACCCCAACTACCTGCGTTCTGCTCTGAGAGCTGCGGGCATCGTATTGGAAATGCCTACTGACGTTAACTATTACGGCCCAGATCAGTTTGGAACGGTTAGAAACTTCAAGATAAAGTTGTTGTTCGATGCGAATGATGACGGACTTTGTGTGTGGAGCCAGCTGGATCAGTCGCCTCTCTATTTCGATATTGAGGCCGCAGAAAGAAAGAATGTCCTTAATCTGCTACTTGGCCAGTTAGACGATTGGGAAATGGCCCTTGAGGAATTCGGCATCAACATCGAGTTTGAGGCAGGTTCTCAGGAAGATGTCTTCGATGGCTATATAGAGTTCGAAGAGGAAGAGGTGAACACCATTATTGAAGAACTGAATAAACGAGCAAAGAGGAGATGAATGTCAGCGAGGAGAACATACCCTTGCAGACAATGCTCGATGTGGCACGTAGCCAGCCAGACTATAATCATGCCTTCCCCATATTGGAGGTGATACAGACCCACTATATGGGCTCGCCCTATTCAAATGAGGTTGTCAAACTGGTTAACGAGGTGAAAGCTTCATTTCGTAAGCTTGGCATCGGCGGCAATGCATCGCCCGCATCTTCGCGGAACATGCCATCGCGAAGCGGACGCCCCAAGCGGGCTGGTACCGTCATATCGAAGGCTTTCATCTATGAAGGTGCCAAAGAGCATAGCGCACGTCTGATGATGCTATGCGAGGGAATGAGGGCATTGGGGTGGATTCACTCTGATACCAATGTTCAGTTGTTTATAGATATGTTTTCTGGTGGTGAGATTCGTCAGAGGATTATATGGACGGGCGATGCCAATACTCTTGCAG
>JAEEGK010020368.1_pt1 | contig 14116 bp, 6 predicted proteins | sample 8958771 | NCBI WGS metagenome assembly JAEEGK01 (sample SAMN16246547, study PRJNA631951) | gut metagenome | biome: gut microbiome; feature: rumen; material: SC-attached | host: Bos | place: Iran: Karaj | collected 2018-10
CCCAATCCCCAATCCCCAATCCCCAATCCCCAATCCCCAATCCCCAAAGATAAATAATTAATTTCATTAAAAATGAATTGATTTTTATCAAAAAATTAATAAATTATATAATATATGATTTTAAAGATAAATTAATTGATTACTCAAAAATATTTTTGGGGAACAGGGCAACGCTAAATATTGAAAATCTATTTAGATATATTTTTTTCAAAAATTTTTGGGGGGCAGGGATTTGAAAAATACGGAATATAATTTTCATGAGTTCACTTCTTGATTTAGAAAATAATATTATTCCTAATCCCGGGAATATACCATTTCAATAAATGGTTTAATATGCTTATTGTATATTAAAGTAGAACACTTGAAATTAAAGCGTTCATATTTTAGAATAAATACTCAAATATTATTATTAAGAAACAATCCATTCAGGTTACACACCAAGAAAATGTCAATAAAATTAAATAATGAAAATAATAATTATTCCCAATATAATAGTAATTATAGGTAATTATCAGATGAGCTTTGAAAGGTATAATCAGATTAGTTTTCTCCTTTTTAATCAACTTAAAATTCTCACTATCATATATTACTGGAATATATTTTCATTTTTATCTTTAGCTTTATTTTCTTTTTTAATCTTTTATTTCCTTATAGAACAAAATGTATATTTAATAATGATGAAAAATAAAGATAAAGTTCAATTTATTATTGAAAAAGTAAAAGTTAAAAATGATTATAATAAAAAATTCCAAAGAGATGAAGAAAAAAAAGAATATTAACTAAAAGAAAATATTCAAAAATAATTCAATATATCAGAAAAAAGTCTGCAAAAGATGAAGAATTAAAAATTCCTATCTACATAAATCTACTTATGTTATTTTGATGATTTAAATTAAAAATATTTTTTTTCATTCAATTATTTTGAACTAAAACAAATTTTTTTGTTTATAATTATTTTATTATCCTTATTTCAAAGGTTTTTTAATTTATTTATTTTTTACTTTTTTGATGTTGTTTTAATATTGTTTTTATATCACTTTCTGTTATATGGCCTTTTAATTCTTTTTTATTTTTTATATTTTTATATCTTGATAAAAAATTTAAACATTTCTCAATATCAATTTTATCTTGATATTTATCATTTTCAACTAAAAACTCATTAAATTTTTTTTCTTCAAAAATTTTAACAAGCATATTTTCAAGAGGAGTTAACAAATCAGAAAATCCATCACATTTAAATTTAAATCCAATCATACTTAAATATTTATTCAACAAAGAAACATCTTTTTTCAAATTAATAATAAAAAAATAATTATACTTAGAAATAATATTTTCATCAAATATAATATTTAAATAAAATTCTTGAATATAACTTAAAGCATCTTTTAAACAATTAGTAATAAAATAATTTGAAAGTGGTTGAAAATTTTCAAGATTAAAATTAATATATCTTTCAATTTCAAGAACATATTCATTACAAAAATCATTTTCTTTTTCAGGAAGATAATTATCAACAGAAAGATCTTGAATTAATTTTTCAAGAGTATTTTTAATATTTTCATAAATTTCTTGAGAATAATGTTCTAAAACTTTGTTTAATCTTTCTTCATTAAACATTTCAATAGTTGTTCTTATGTTACATGTTTTTGTAACATAATCAATATAAAAATCTTTTGATTTAATTATATATGTTACATTATAATATATTCTTGCTAAGGAAATTGCATTTATTTGTTGATTTAAATCTGATAAAAATTCAAAAAATGGAACACTTAATTGTTGAAGGAAAATTGAAACATTATTTGGTATTACTGAATCATAATTATTATATAATGGTTTTATAAATTTAAAAAGCTCATTTATATATGTTTTATAATTCTCATTTAAATCTATTATAAATGTTGAATATGGTAATTGAATTGGAAATTGATTTATATTTATATTATTGTCAGATAAATTAAAATTATATTGTAAAACATATTTTTCTAAATCTTCTTTATTATTTATTATTATTTTTTTACTTTCATTATGATCTTCTAAAATTAAATCTTTTATTATCATCATATATTTATTTCTTAATAAAGTATTTAAAGTATCTACTTTTTCTTTAACATTTTCAATTATTACACTTCTTATATCAATTCCAATTTTTTCATTTATTCCTAATCTGTCGATGGTATCTAAAAATATATAAATGCTTCTTGATAAATTCATAAAATCATTTAAATTAGTAAAACTTTCAAATTCAATACTTAAATTATTTTGTAATTCCTTAACTAAGAAACTCATAGTATTTTCAAATTTTCTTTTTGAATAAAAAATAGGATACAATTCAAAAACTGCAACTTGTAAAATTATAAAACCAATAATTTCGGAAAAAAAATTATCATAAAATAAATTTTGATTAATTTTATCTTTATTATTTTTATGTTCAATTTTAATTAAATCTCTCATTTGACCTTGTCTAAAACTTCTAAAAAAATCTAAAAATTTAGTATCAATATCAACACTTTTATAAATTTTATAAGTTTCATCTAAAAATTTTAAATCAATATTCGAAACCAAATAAAATATATCATATTCTAATTCTTCATTAATTTCTCCGGTTGCATTTATTGAAGATTTAACTATACTACTTTTATTGATCATAAAATTTAAATTAGATGTATTTCTTATTAATAATAAACTATCTACAATACTTTTTGTTGTTCTTAAACTTTTTTTCCCAGAACTTTTATTATTATTATTATTTATTCTAAACCCACTTTTTTCATTTTCATCAAAATTAATTTTTGTCTTTTTAAAAACTTTATTTCCAATAATAGATTGTTGTTTATTAACATCTATTAACCATTTAGTTAATTTTTCTTGTATAATTCCTTTGATTTTTAATTTAAATTTATGAATTAAGTCTTCTCCTTTTTTGTATACAATTGAAGTTACTGGAAACCTTCTTAAATATTTATTATTTGCAGTATTCATTAATTTAATACATAATTGAAATTGATGTTGTCTTAAAGCTAAGTCTGCTTTATTCATATATCCAAAAAATATATATGTTATATTTAATTTTTCTTTTTCTTTTATCATATTTTTATATTCTTCTTTTTTTTTTATTCTTTCTATATAATCTATTTTAAAGTTTTGTAAAAATTCTTGTATTGATTTTTCTAACTGATTTAATACTGCATCTGTACTCTTTATTAATGTTTTACATTCTTTTATATTATCTATACTTTCCACAAATTCAAAATATTTTGATTTTATAAATTCTTTCATTTTAATTTGATTTTGCTCTTCTATAGTAGTTATAAATTGCATAAATGGTTGTACTTTTTTTTGCTCTAATAATATTTTAAGTATGTTTATCACATTTTCTCTTCCTTCTTTAAATTCAGGAACAAAACTTTCAAAATTTGAATTTTTATTTTCAGATTGTTTTACTGATTGAAATACATTTTGATTAATATTTGACATTAAAATTAATTTAATTATTATTATTTTTATATTTATTATTTTTATACTCAAAAATAAACTAAATAATATATTTAAAATATTAATAATCTAATTTAAATCAAACTTCATTACATAGAAAAAATAATAATAAAAATATATTAAAAATTCAATACCGTTAATTTATCTAATATTAGAAAAATATAATGATTATTAGATTTTTTATAAATACATAAATAGTAATTGATTTTAATTTATAATTTAAATTTATTATTCTTTAAATGGTGAAATTAACGCATAAAGATCTTCTATTGAATCTATTTCATGATTAGTTTCATTTAATTCTTTTAAATTAACCTTTATATTATCATCAAAAAATTCATCAAATAAATAAATTTGAATATCTTTACTCCATTTTGAAATATTATTATATTTCTTAAATATTTTAATATTTTCATTATTTGCTTTTTCTTCTGAAGTTACACCAACAGTTAAACTTATTTTATTATACTTTATTTTTTTATCTTTTGCAAAAAGAAGAATATCTAAAGAATATATTTTTTCAGTTTTATCATTATTTTTTATTTCAATGAATACTTCAGTACATTCATTTTTCTTCAAATATGAAAAATAATTTGTTTTGATTTCTAAACCTTTAGAATTTTTAACCAAAACAAAAACAGGAAATTTAATTTTATTTCCTTTATTTTGAATAATTAATTGAATTTTTCTTTGAAAACAAAAAGGCATATAAAAATATCTCTTATGTGAAGGAATATCTAAACGTAAATCATAATCTTTATCATCTTTTTTATTCTTATCATCAACAAAAAAAAATATATCATTTTGAGATTGAATAAAATGGCTGTTTAAACCTTTAGTAATAACAAACATTGGGTGTTGATTTGAATGTTTAAAAAAACATTTATCACATAAAAAATAATTATCACAAATTAAACAAGTAAACATATTTTTTCCTAATGTTTTATTACAAAAATTACATAGTTCTAAATTTTCATATAATTCCCATGAATTATTTAATTCATTTAAATTATTATTATTTATATTTGATTTCGTTATATTATTTTGATTTTTTTGTTTTAATTGAAGTATAGAAGGAAAAATAGAAGAATTAGTAATATCTTTTTCATTATCTTTTTCAAATAAATATATTTGAATAATAATTGTTTCATTAGCAGTAAATTGTTTATGTTTTTCAATTATATTATTTAAATCTTCATCATTTGATATCATAATTTTTTCTTCTGGAAATTCTTGGTCTATATAATATATATATATTTCTTTTTCTTCTGGTATGTTTATCTGAAACTTATTTATTATTAAATCTTTAATATATAAATAATTTAAATTTGAATCTGAAGTTATTTTAAAAGAAAATTCTTCTTTATTATAAATAAATTTAATTGTATTATTTTCTTTTTCCATGATTGAAATAATTATAAATATTCAAATATTTAAATTTAAAAATAAATGTTTCAAAAAAAGAATTACAATTAACCAACATTTTAATCTCTAGAAACGTTAAATTGATATGAATAAAATAGAAATTAAAGAAGAAAATATGAATTTAAATATCCAAAAAATACGTTAAAATATCAAATTTGCTTTAAAAATTTTTATAATATTTATTTTTTATTTAATTAAGTGAATAAAAAAAATTATTTTAAAATTAAAAAAAAGCAAAATTTACAATTATAAACACTATTATGAATAGAGTAATAATCTAAGTTATGATAGAAAATATTTCTCATATACTAATTAAAGAATATAGATTATTTATCAAATGTAAAAACTAATAAAAGAAATGTATAATATTGTTATGATCTTTTTTTAGATGATATAAATAAGATTACAGCTCATGGAGATATATTAAATTAAATTGAAATATTCTTTGAATGATTGTTTTTATTCAAGCTTTTAATGAATAAATCAGTAATAAAGTTAAGAAAGATAGTATTACATAAATAAAAAATCCAATATAAGTGAAATTCAAGTTATTGAATTGAAAAAATTAATTTAACTAAAAAAATATTGAAACCTAGAATGATTTAGTAAAAATATTAATTATAAATATTAATTAATTCCTACAATTAATATACTATTTTAAAAAATTATACTTTTAATTAAGCTGAATATAAAGGGATTTAAAATATTATTAATGAATAATAATCTAATAAGAAATATTTTTTCTAAAAATAAATAAAATAAATGAATGATTCTAATTTATTAAAAAATAAAATTCGTTTTTCAAATTAATTCTACTTTAACTATGTCAGATGATAAAATAAATCTTTTTTTAAAGAAAATACAAATGAAATCATGATGATATTTATTCAGATTTTACTGATAAATTAAATGGATAAATGGATTAAATTAGCAAAGTTATTATAAATAAAAAGATTAAATAATTCTGTATCAGCATCAAAAACAGAAAATTTATGTAGATTAAAAGAAATAGAAAATTGTATAAACGAATTAAAACAAAAATAAATAAAACAAATTCAAATTTATACACTAGAATATATTAAAAATTTTGATTATAGAACTACTACTTTTAAATAAAATCATAAATTTATCAGAAATAAAACAATTAATAAATAATAACGTGGATATAAGAGAATTAATATCATTTTAAAATCAAAATTTAATAAAAAAGGTATAGATAAAATCTAATATATTAGATTGAAAATCAAATACAAATAATTTTATTAATAAAGAATTAAACAAAGGATAAATATCATATTCATTAAAGAAATTTAGTGGAAAATGAGTTTAGTTATTTTTAGAAAAATAATAATTGATTTCTTTGGAAAATTCAAAAAATAAATACATCACTTGAAATTATGAATTATATTAAATTAATTGAAAAAGAATTCATTTAATTTCGTTATCTTTTTTTTCAAAAGAAAAACCTGATATTTAAAAGTTAATAATGAGATATAATATTAATCAAATAAATTATCTTTTTTAATAAAGACAATAATATAAAATTAAAATTTAGAAGAAAAAAGAGGGAATTATATTATTAAAGAATATTGTTATAAATTGAGAATATCAAATAGCTTTAAATTTAAGAAAAAATAAAAATTTGTTGGTGATTTTTTTTTGTAATATTTTCAGTTTTTTTTTAATTAAAAAAAATTATTAAACTAAAATATATTTATACATTTATATAATTACAATTATAATTTTCAAAATTCATTTAATTCGTCAAAGTCATCTAAAATGCCTTTATATTTATTATTTTTTTGAGGTGGATGTTCTTCTAATAAATTATTAAAATTATTATAATTATCATTATTATTATATTTATTATTATAATTATTTTCTTGTATAGGTATATCTTCTACTGTTTCATTTATAAACTCATTTATTTCTTCTGAACTTTTATCTTTTCCATTTTTTAAATAATTATTTTCCTTATTTTCTTGATTTATTTTTTCTTCATTATCTTCTAAATTATATTCTTGATCGACTACTGATTCATTTAAAGGTTCTGTATTACTTTCATTTTCTGCTTTATTTTCTTGAGGTATAGAATTATTATTAATACTATTGTTATTATTTTTTTTATTTTCATTTTCTTGTACTTTCATTTTAAAATGAAAGTTTGGTCTTCTTATTTTTTTTATTCTTATAAATTCATCTTCTTTATTTTCTATTTTATTCTTATTTTCAATATCAATACTTTGATTTTCATTATTATTTTTTATATCTTCATCTTGAACATAAATTTTTTCTTTTTTAATTTCAATTTTTTTTTCATCATTTTTTTTTTCTATTTTTTCTCTTTGATTAAATATTGATTCTTTTTGTTCAACTTTAATATTAACACCATGTTCTTTGTCATCACTTCCATTTTCTATTTTATTAATATTTTTATTTTCAACATCATTTTTATTTTTATTTTCTTCATTTTTTACTTTTTCTTCTAATTGAATATTTTCAAATTTTTCTTTAGGTTGATTCAATAAATTTTTTTCTCTTAATAATTTTTCTTTTTCTAATTCTTTTTTAGCAATTTCATCAAAAATACTGTTTACTGGATAAACTACTTTTTTTCTTTTTTCATAATCTTCTAAAGGTTCATAAATTTTATTTACAATTTCACTTAGATTTTCATTTCTTTTCATTTCATTTTTCATTTCTTTTAATAAATCTAATTTTTCTTTTTCTTTTTCATAAATTAGTTTTTCGTTATTTTTAATTTCAATTTCAAATTTTTTTTTGTTAACTCCAAAAGCGATATTTATAATTTCATTTTTTTTTTCTAAATCTGATTTTAATTTTAATTTTTCTTTTTCATTTTTATCTTTTTCAGACACATTAATTAATTCATATATATTATACATTTCTTTTGCAATTTGTTCTATTTTTTCTTTATGATAATTTAACTCATTTAATTTAGTTTCATTATCTTTTTTTCTTTGAATATTTTTTTCTTTTTGTTGATTTAATTTATTATAAATTGCTTTTAAATTATTATAATTATTTTCTGGTCGAAATTTTTTATAACTAAAAGAATTTAATTGTTTTAATTGTCTTGATAATAAAATTGAATCTATTTTTTGTTTATTTATTAAATCTTTATTTTGTTTTTTATAAAATTCAATGTCTTTTAAAAGCTTTTCTTTTTCATATTCTATTTTATCTGAATAATCAGGGTTTATTAATTTATTTATTTTTGAATTTAATTTATTATATTCTTTTTGATATTGATTAATTAATTTATCATTGTTTTTTGATAAGTCTATTTCTTCTTTTTTATTATTATAATTCTTTATTTTTTCTATTTTTGTATTATTTTGAATTATTGAAACTATTTCATTTAATTGAGAAAATATTTTTAATAATTTTTCATTTTCTTTTCTTATTTCAGATTCTTTTTCACAATTATTTTCTAATAAATTTTCTATATCTGATTTAATATTTAAATAATATTTTTCAGCATCATTTAAATCAATTATTTTCTTTTTTTTCTTTTTTATTGATAATTTTAATTTATTATTTTTATCATTTAACTTTTTGATTTTATATTTTAATGACATTTTATTTATATTATTATTTCTTTGATTTAAAATAACTTTACTCGATTCTTTTTCATTAATAATTGGTTTTATTGTGGAATCAATTCCTTCTTCTTTAACTTCAACTTTTTTTTCTTCTTCTTCTTCTTCTTCTTCCTCTATTTCTTCTTCTAATTCTTCTTCTTCTTCATTATTCATATCATTATTGAAATCTTTATTATTTTTATCATTATTATTCAAATCATTATTATTATCATTATTATTATTATAATTTTTATTATTACTATTATTATTATTATTATTCGAATTATCATTATTTTGATAATTAAAAATATTATTATTATCAGAATTTCTAAAGTAGTTATTATTATTTTTATTTATTTTTGTTCCAGTCAAAAAAGTATTTTTGTCAATTTCATTATAATTATTTTTTTCTTTTTCACAATCATGAATATCATTTGTTTGAATTTTAATATTTTCTTTTTTAATTTAATTTCTATTATCATTTATTTCATTTACATATTTATTTTGATTATTATATGGTTGTTGGTTTGAATTATATTTATTTAAATCAATATCTTCAAAATTATAAAGTTTTTCATTATCTTTTATATTATAATTATTATTATAATTATCTTCTTTCAAAGATAATTCTTCAATATCATTAAATTCAAAATCATTATATTCATATTCACTCATTTATAATTAATGATTTATTTATTTATTATTTAAATTCATAATAAAAAAATGACAATAAATTTCAATAACAGTAAATTTAAAACAGGAAATATTTTTGACCAAATCCAAGACAAACAAAATAAAGTAGAAGTATAAAACTTTAAATATAAAATATATAGTTAAATTTATCAAACACAAACTTATCATCTCTTCCAAATAATCTTTCAATATTTAAAAATTTAATTTCTTTAGATATTTCAAATAATCCAATTATTGATGTAAAATAAATAAATAAATATATTAGTTTGAAAAAATATCAAAATCATTATCAACATTACCTAAATTAAAAGATTTAAGAATTGATTTACCTACAATTGAAAATGTAAAAACAATATTATCAAATTTACCAAATCTTCAAATTTTAAATGATAAACAAATTCAACCTAATTTTATTAATCCTCCTTCTAATAATTTAATTAATGATATTGATTTAGATGAAAATCAAGTTAATGAAGCTAATTTAGAAATGGAAATTCCTCAATATAATGTATTTAAATTATTTATTTTTTTCTTAGAAAATTTTAGAAGCTATAATTACTCTTTCTTCAAATAAAAATCAAGTTAATGAAGAATTTAAAAATTTTTTAAAAATTCAAATGGATTTTGTTGATAATTTAATTGAAAAGAATTATCCTAATTATTTATATGCTTCTCAAATAATAAAAATTAAAATTGATATATATCATTTTTTACAAAATCAAATTTTCGTTTTAATTTCTTTTTTTAATGAAAGTGAAAATTCTGAAAGTAATGAAATAATAAATGGCTTATTAAAATTATCAAATGAAGTAAACAATATAATAAAAGAAAAAGAAAATGATATTGTTTCTTTATTTGAAATGCTTTATGATAAAATAAATAATGTAAATGGTAAATTTATGTATAAATCGGAGAATTTAATAAAAGAAAATAATAAATTAAAAAAAGAAATAGATGAAAAATCAAAAGAAAATACAATATTAGAATTAAATAATAAAAAACTAGAAAAAGAAATAGAAAAAACAGAAGAAGAAAAAAAACCAAAAACAACACTTTTTTTAAACAATGCTGAAAAAATATTAAATATAGAAGATTTAAATAATAGTAATGATGATTTTTCAAATACAAATTTCTTAAATAAAAACAATAAATATACTACATTTAAAAGTATAAAAAAGCCAAATAAAAAATCTCAAACTTTCCAATCAAAAAAACAAAATAATAATAATAACAGATATAATTTAAATAATATAAATTATACTAATTATCTAAATAATAATCCCAATAACTCAAATAAATCAAATTCAATAGTTATAGTAAGACCACATAATTTAACAAAAGAACAACTTCTTCAATTAATAGATGAAATATATCGTTCAAAATCAATATCAAATCAAAAATGTGAAGAATTAGGAAAACCAATAGAAACAATGGAACAACATTTGTATAAATTTTTAAACCAAAAATTTGGTCTTAAATCTTTAACAATAGAATATGCTTCTGCAATAATTAAAGGAATAAAAGATTATTCAAATTCAAATAGTGAAATATGTTTATTTGGAATGATATTAAGAAATGAATTAGAAGAAAATACAATAAATATATTAAATCAAATTAAAATAGTAATGAATGATACATTAACTTATTTTTTAACTGAAAAATATCCTAATAAAAATGCAGGAGAAATAAATGATTTAGTTAATGAATGTAAAAAAGGTTTTGTTGATGAAGATATTTGGAATAAAATAATAGAATGTTTTTTTTTAAAAGATAATAATGCTTTTGAAAATGTGAGAAATAAAATATATAATTATATTGAAAGAGTATTACAAAAAAGTAATGATTTCATGAATAAAAAACCTGATTTTGAAATGACAAGAGAAGAAAAAGGTTTTGTTGAAGAAATGAGAAATTATCCTAGAAAAATTACATTTTATGATTTATTAAATATTTTACTTGATTATCATATTAGGACTAGAAGTAAATATTTAACTAATTTTAAAAGTTTTTTCAAAAAATATGATACTAATAATGATGGTATTTTATCTAAGAAAGAATTAATTTTATTTATTAGAGAAATGAATTTATTTGATGAAAGTATTGTGAATGAAAATATTGATTTATTATTAAGAAAACTTCCTAATTGTGAAAAATATAATTCTTTTTCTTTTAGTGAAGTTTTATCATTATTTGATAAGGAAAAAATTATAAGTGATAAAGGAGAAGAAATAAGTATTTTAGATGCTATTGCTAAATAATTATTTTTTTTATTTAAATTTTTTAAAGATTAATTAATTTTATATTTATAATCAAATAAGATTTAAGAATATTATATTCTATTTATTTTTTAACTTTTTTCATATCAAAAAGAATAATCTTGAAGAGAAGAAGATTATAATAATTTCATTAAAGCAATTTTAATAATAATCTACCAATATTATTCATTAAGACAATGTGAATAAAGAAAGTTATAAATGTTGCTATTATAATTTTTTATTCATGATGAATTAACCACTGCTTTTACTTTTTTAAAATATAAAATAAAGATGAAATTATAAAAAATTATTATGAAGAAAATTTATTTAAATTATTATATTTTTTTAGTTTACAATTTAATTTCTTTTTATTTGGGAAAAAATCTAAATTAAAATTTGAGGAAAAAAAAATTAAATTTAATTTATTTAATTTCCAAAAAAAATGTATTAAATGGAGACAGAAATTTCTAATTTAAAATATACATATAAAAATTCAAATAAAACAATATTTCAAATATTAAAAGATCTTCAAACTTTAATTAATAAAGAATCATCAATTCATTCTCTTTGTAAATAAATTATATAAAAATTAGTTATTCAAACAAAAGAAGAATTTAAATCAAAGGTGTTTAAAGAATGTTTTGAAATATATAAAAAAAAAATTATGATAAATGAATTTTTGGAAAACAGAAAAAATTTAGAAAAAAAAAATAAATTTTTTCTAGTTCAAAATACTGGAATTTTTATTTCTCAAGGTTTTTCAGTCTTAACCAATTTTATAAATATTTTAAGAAAAGATTTAGAATTTTGTTTTCAATTCATTATGAATACAGATCCTTTTGATTTAAAGGGAATTTCTTATTTTTTAATGAATAATTTATTTGATGATATTTTTAACAATAATTTAACTGATGAATTATTATCTATTATTTTTAGATGTTTAGAAAAAGAAATTAATGATAGTTTTAGTCATGAAAATTTTTTGGAAAATTCAAAATGTAGAATTTTATTAGAAGGATTATTTAATAACCCTAAAATTAAATATTTTTTTCATTTAATTTTATCTCCAATAATTGAAAAGATTGAAAATAAAAATTATGATAAATGGATTTTAAATGTTAATGAAATTATTATTGATTTAAATAATAATTTAGATAAATATGAAGAAAAAGGTATTTTTTCTGAGAGAAATAATCAAGAAAATAACAATCAAGAATTTAATGAAAAATATTTTAATGATGTAACAAAAAATTATTTAGAAGATTTATTAGAAAAAACAAATGATAATTTTAGTAAAGAATATATTAAAAAACAAATAGAATTGTATGAATCAAATTATAATATATATTCAAATAATAAATTAATAGAAGAAATAAAAAAATCAAAATATCCAAATAAAAGTTTTTTATTATATAAACAAAAATTTTTAATAGTTAAAAAGGTAATTGATCATATATTTTCATATTTAAATGAAAAAATACATTTAATACCTCATTCTTTAAAAATAATATGTAAAATGATAAAAATATTAGTCAATAAAAAATTTAAAGATTGTTCTCTTTTAACACAAAATTTATATATTGGAAAATTTTTCTTTAAATTTTTCTTAATTCAATGTTTAAAATCATTAGATTATGATTGTTTAGTTGGTTCTTATATAATCTCTGAAATAACACAAGAAAATTTTAATATAGTGATTATTATATTAAACAAATTATTTTCATTTGAATTTTTTGATTCAATAAATGATTTATCTTATATTCCTTTTAATATTTATTTCTTAAATGAATTATTACCATTAATTTCAAAATTATTTTCAGAATTAACAAATATTAAATTTTCACCTTTTATTGAAAAAATAACACAAAATAAAAATATTTATTATTATGATTATTTCAATGAAAATCCAAAAGAAATAATACATTATGTGTCATATTGTCTTTCTATAAATGAATTAAAAATTTTATTTAAAATTGCAAATAATGAATTCATTCCTGAATTCAAAGAAACAATAAATGATGAAACTTTAGAAAAAATAAGAAAAATTTATAAACCAACTTTAAAAAGATATCCAAATTATATATCTGAATTCGATAATATAATTTCAGAAGGAGTAAAACAAAATAAAATCTTTTATTTTCTTTTTACAGAATTAAACCTTAATAAAGAATTTTCAAAATTTGAAAATATAGAATCAAGAATTTGTTACACAAGAAAAGAATTAAATTCAGAAGAAGAACTTTTAGAAAAAAATTTAATTAAAATAGATAATTTTTTAGTTCAATTATTATTTACAAATAATAAATTAAATCAAAGAGATTTTTCTGAAGTAGCTTCAAAAGATTTAATTGAATTATTAAAAGAATTAATTAAAATATTAAAAACAGGAAGATTAAATTTTAATTCTCCTGTTCCACCTGAATGGTATGGTAAAAGTTTAGTTAATTTATTAATAAATTTACCTGAAAAATATAAGAAAAATAATTATGATGAAATATTATCTACATTAAAATTTAATATTCAAAAATCAATTGATTTTTTAGACACTAAAATATTTACTAATTTATATGAAAGGTTTAAATATATTAATGAAAGAAAAGAATTATTAACTTATGTAGAAGAATGCTTATTAGATATTGAACA
>JAEEGK010020371.1_pt1 | contig 14114 bp, 13 predicted proteins | sample 8958771 | NCBI WGS metagenome assembly JAEEGK01 (sample SAMN16246547, study PRJNA631951) | gut metagenome | biome: gut microbiome; feature: rumen; material: SC-attached | host: Bos | place: Iran: Karaj | collected 2018-10
ATTGCCGCCGTCTGCTCGTCGTTCATTTTCCACTGCTGCCGCAAGACGGGTTCTATCTGGCCGATAAGGCTCTGAAGGTCGTCGGGTGCGATGCTGGTGTAGTAGAAATATCCGAACACGGCAAGCACCGTGGCGCTGATAACATTGAGTTTGCTGACGTAGAGCAGCGCGCGTCCGTAGTTGAACTTTTCGCCTTCGACGGTCTCGCGGTACTGGCGGCCCGAGAGCATCACCACAAACGAGAAGATGATGATGTTGAGCCACGAGACATTGTCGCCTGGCGTGTGGCAGATGCCGCGCAGGTGAGCAATGAAGATGGTGGCCGCAAACGACAGCCCGATTACCGCCCCAACCTTCAGAATGAATAAGTTGACTTCGTTTTTGTCGGTCATAATTTTTGTGTTTGGGTGCAAATATATGCAAAAGGTGAAAGTTTAGTGTTGAGAAGTTGAGTTTAAAGTTTTTCGGGACTTGGAGCCTCGCCGTTTAACGGGCTTTGGCAGAAGGCTGACAGAGCGGCTCGGATGATAAAAACAGCCCAAAGAGGTTTTTGTTGGAAAATGATTGTAATTTTGCCATCGGATAAAAAAACAACACAATGAAAAAATCTTTGATTCTTTTAGGAATGGCCGCAATGCTAGCCGTTGCGTGTGGCGACAAAAACTCTAACGGCTATGAGTCGGTGAACGAGTGCATCCACGGCATAATGAAAGACTACTATTTGTGGAACAATACCATTCCGCGCCGCTTCAAAGGAGAAGACATCTTTCCGGCCGACTACTTTGAGAGCCTGCTGTATCGCGACGACCGCTGGTCGTTTATCAGCGAAGACGGCCAGGCACTGAACGATGAGCTCGCCGGCTCGCCCTATTCAATGGGCTACTCGCCGCAGTTCTGGTACTATAACAATCAGAAAAACGTCCTCATCGTTGTTGAATATGTCTATCCCGGCTCACCGGCTGCGCGTGCCGGACTCAAACGCGGCGACATTATCATCGACATCAACAATGCCGCTTTGACACCAGACAATTACTACGACCTCTACTTAAAAGAAAGGGCCTCATTCACTATGGCTTACTATGATGCCGCCAACAATCAGTTGGTGCCCGATGGCCGCGTGCTGACTATGCAAGCCGAGAAAGTGCAGGCCGACCCGTCAATTTACGACACCATTTTTGAGGTTAACGGCCGGTCTGTCGGCTATTACGTCTACACCGCCTTTACCACCGGACGCACCTATCAGGCATCAATGGACGCCGTGTTCGATCGCTTCAAGGCTGCCGGCGTGAAAGACCTCATTCTTGACTTGCGCTACAACGGCGGCGGCGATGTTGAGACAGCCCGCCATCTGGCTTCGGCCATCGCACCCGCCAATACTATAGATAAACAGGAAATATTGGTTACCAACATATATAACGATTTGCTAACCACCGTTTTCGCCCAAGAGGGCAGCGAGGATGACTTTAAGGTACGCTTTGAGAAAAACAGCCATAATGCCGATATGGAGAACCTCTACGTGCTTTGTGCTGAAGGCACCGCTTCGGCAAGCGAGATGGTAACTATAGGCCTGATGCCCTATATGAATGTGACTCTTGTTGGCGACACCACCTACGGAAAATATACCGGAATGTTTGTTTTCGACAGTTCTATCGACGATGAGCTCAAGGATTTGAAAAACTGGGCGCTTCTGCCTGTATGTATGAAGTTCGCCAATGCCAACGGATTTACCGATTTTGTCGATGGCCTGATTCCCGACTACCTGGTTGAGGACGACCTATTGGCCGGCTATCAGTTTGGCGATGCCAACGACCCGATGATTGCTACCGCACTCGATGTTATTCAAGGTTTGCCGCTTACAGCCAAGGCTGCTCGTATCAATCCATTTAAGTTTGTCGGTCGCGACCGTTCGGTTTTCAAGAACAATTTGCTTATGAAACCGAAAATGGTTAAGTAAAGACTAAGGTGAAGAGTTTTCTTTTATCAATACTAATATCATTAGTTTCTGCAGCAGCCTTCGGGCAGCTCTCGGTGGGTGTGCGTGCCGGATACGGAGCCTTTGGCGCCTATTTTGAGCCACCCGCGCTCCAAGGCGACCAAGTGCCGCTCTACGAGCCCAATTTCGGCATAATGGCCGTCTTCAACGACAAGAGCAACGCGGGCATTCAGATGGAAGTGAACTACGCGGTGAAAGGCTGGCGCGAGCAGGACAAGGACTCCAGCCACATTGAGTACCGCCGTGAGCTGACCTACCTTGAGGTGCCGCTGATGACGCATTTTGAGCTTGGTCGCGGCTGGTTCCGCATTTATGGTGTGATTGGTCCCTACATAGCCTTCCTGCGCGACGATGAATCCACCGCCAAAAACTACGACCGCCGGATCGCCTACAACCCATACGATATGTACAACCAGAAAGTACGCAAAATTGACTTTGGCAACAAGGCCGGCCTTGGCTTCCGCGTGAACATCGGGAAGCATATTTCGGTCTTCGCCGATGCGCGTTACGACCTTCAGATTGCCGGCGGCCAGAACATCTTCAAGAAACAGCCCAACGGCATCCAGGCCTCGCGCCTGACGGAAATCGGCGGCTCGGTGGGCATTGTGTTCAACATTCTGCAGCAGCGAACCGAAAAGGTGAAGGAATATTATATCCCGAAAGAGGGACTTGACGATTATCCGGAGCCATAAAAAACGGCCGCAAGCACCACCGCCCGCAGCCGTTTAAATCCCAGAATCAGGAGATAAATATCAGGACTAAATAATAATTCCTAACTCCTAACTATCATCAAATCATCAGCGCGCCCACAAGCCCCAGAATTGCGTAGAATTCAGGCAAGGCGGCGTAAATCAGTGTGTTGGTGAACACATCGTGGCCCTGGCTGACGCCCACAATGCCGTTGGCGCAGACCTGGCCCTGGCGGATTGCTGAAATCAGGCATACAGCGCCAACGCACAGGCCGATGCCGAAAATCAGCAGACCCTGCGACGCGTCGGCCTGCAACTTGCCAAGCATCATAAAGAAGGCCACAAAGCCGTAGATGCCCTGCGTTGCCGGCAGCGCCGACAGCACCATAAAATTGCCCGATGCCTCGGGACGCTTCTTCAATCCGCCCTCGGCGGCGTTTCCGGCAGTCGATGTTCCGATTGCACTTCCGATTCCGGCCAAAGCCAATACCAAGCCCAAGCCCAGATAACCTAAAATTGTTTCTACCATAATCAGTAATATTTAATTGTTAACATTCTCTGTCAAAGGATTATAACGACGTCCGGTACCCTCGTAGCCGGAATTTTTGAAAAACTCAAGGAAATTCAATCGCAGCGGGTGCACAAACGCGCCCAAAACGCACATTGCAAGGTTCAGCGTGTGGCCGACAATCACAATCAGGATGAAGAAAATCCACCCTGCGCCGCCATCGCCAAGTGCCTGTGTGCCAATGGCGTTGAACGCCTCGCCAAGTTTCGCGCCAGCAAGGCCGAGTGCGTAAAGGCGAAGGTAACTCAAAACGTCGCCGAGCAAGCCTGTGGCGGTGTTGTAGGTGTTCCACAGGCCAACGCCGAAGTTTGCCAGCGGATTGCGATGAAGGTCGTTCAGGAAGAAGATGCCCAACGCCGAAACCACACCCAACACAATGATTATCACCTTTGTAACGGCAGCGTCGATTGCGCCCGCGAGCGCCATTCCGCCAACCACCACGCCGCCCACAATGAGCAGCGTCCAGCCCCAGGTGCCGAGCGAGTTCAGACCGTTGTGCTTGGTGGCCTGCCACGTTTTAATAATCATTGCCAGGCAAAGGTGCACCACGCCAACAGCAATGGCCATTATCATAGTGCCGTCATAACCAGCAATTTGCGATGGCAGCATCAGCCGCTTGACCGCATCGGGAAGGCACTGCCAAGTGAGCATATCGGTTGAGAAGAAGGTGTGGAACAGCAGTCCGATGACCGTTGTGGCCACGCCCAGCGTCACCACCAGCGGCGCTGTTTTCGGCAATTTGCCCTTCAAGCCGAAGCCTAAAAGCGCGAGTATCAGGCCGTAGCCCGCATCGCCCATACAGAAGGCGAAGAACAGCATAAAAAATATTGAAATCCAGACTGTTGGGTCGAATTCCGAGTATTTGGGGCGGCCGTACATATCGGTCAGTATCTCGAACATCGACACAAAGCGGTTGTTTTTCAGTTTGATAGGCGGATTGTCGGCTTCCTGCGCCGCCTCGGTGAAGTAGCAGACGTTCGTCGAATCGAGCAGTTGAAGCAGCGCCGACTCGTTCTCTTTGGGTGCAAATCCTTCAAACACCGACAGATAATCGTCGGCAGCCTTCTCGGCCGAAGCGTTTGCCAGTTGGCGGTCGAGACGGATGCGGCACTCGTCAAGTTCCTGACGGACAGTCGGTTCAAGGCTTTTCAAACCGCCAAGCCGCGCATCGCACGCCGCTATTGACTGGCGCAGTTTCTCGGCCTCGGCTTGCGCCGCTCCAATCGGGCGCTCTGGCTTTGGCAATTCCTTTGCAGGAAAATCGTATTCGTCTGTATCAGAAACAGTTACAAAATAAACAAAGTTGTCGTCGGAAGCAATGGTGGTGAGCGCATACTGCTCGCTCCACTCCTCGCTGAAGGCTTTGCGGGCAACCTTGTAGAAATGCAGTTTCAGGCCAGCAGCCTCAAGCCGCTGAATGTCTTCGGGTTTGTAGTCGCCCCACGGCGCAAGGTCGGCAATTTCGGCCTCAACAGCCGCCAGTTGCTGTGCAATGCGCTCGCGTTCAGCCGCAGTGCCGATTATGTCGGCCGCCGCATCGTCGGTTTTGGCAGCGGAAGCGGTTGCAGCGGGAATTTGCTTCAGCACCTCGAGCGCCTTCTGCAGTTGCTCAACCCGCGCCGACACCGCCTCCGACTCATCGTCGACAGGCACTTGCGAGCGCGTAATATCCACAACACCAACCTTTTGCAGTGTACGCAGAAAATCGTCGGCATCGCCGCTCAAAAGCACGAAGTTATATTTGGTCATTTCAGTTACCATCTTCCGCCTCCTCTGCTAAATGTTTGTTTTTCACAATCTTTTGCGATGCTTTCGACAGATTCTCCTCGTCCTCCATAAAGCGTTTTATCTTGCGTATGGCCTCGTTGTAGCCAGGAATCTGCACCTTCTCGTACAGGTTCACCTTCTGCGTCGTCTTTTTGCGGTTGTAGTCCAAAATGCGGCTCACCTCGGTGTAAATTTCTGATTCTATGCCGATTTGCGCCAGATTTTTCAGAATCCGCACGCCGTCGGCATACCACATCGGCTTGGCGAAAAGATTGATTTCCTTCACGTCGAACAGCACCTCGTCGAGCGCGGGCGTGGCCACACCTGCAATCTTCACAGTGCGCAGACGGACATCGGACACCGAAATCAGCCCTGGCTCAAACTCGTTCCACAGTTGCGCCATATAGTCGTACGAACGGAACTCATTTTCAAGTTGTTGCGCCAGTGCGTCGGACCGCTGCTTGGCCCGCTTCACCTCCATCCGCAGCGCCGATTCCTTGCTTTTCAGCGTCGGAAGGGCGCGGGTGCGCATCTTCAACTGCTTGTTGAGTTCGTTGAGCGACGTCTTGTTATATTGGAACTTGATGGCCATAGCGCGTTAATTTCCTTTCCAATATTTCTCTATCAGTTTGTCTTTCAGACCAGTTTCGGCCTTTGTAAAGTACTTGCCGAACAGTTCCCACGCGGTGTCGAGCATCTCGGTAATGCCAATGTTGACATCGATGGCCAGAAGGCGCGTGGCGTACTCGCGGGCGTAATTCAGGCAGCGCTGATCGTAGTCATTCAGGTCGAAACCGTTCTCCAACTTGGTTTTGGCGTTGGCGGCATCGGCGTAAAGGCGGACAGATGTGTTCATCACGGCGCTGTGGTCCTCGCGCGTTACCTTGTTCTGTACCAACTGTTTAAGTCGCGAAAGCGAACGGAACGGGTCAACAATCACCTTGCCCGAGTCGGGGTCGGAACGCAGAAACAACTGACCTTCAGTGATATAACCTGTGTTGTCGGGAATTGCGTGAGTGATGTCGCCATCGTTCAGAGTGGTGACGGCGATAATCGTAATTGAGCCTCCGTCAGGCAGTTGCACGGCTTTCTCGTAGATTTTGGCCAAATCGGAATAGAGCGAGCCTGGCATCGAATCCTTCGACGGAATCTGGTCCATACGGTTGCTCACAATGCTCAACGCATCGGCGTAAAGCGTCATATCTGTCAGAAGCACAAGCACTTTCTCGTTCTTGTCAACGGCAAAATACTCGGCGGCCGTCAGCGCCATATCGGGAATCAGAAGGCGCTCGACAGGCGGTTGGTCGGTGGTGTTCACAAAACTGATAATCTTGTGCAGGGCGCCAGCGCTCTCAAATTCGTTCTTGAAAAAGAGATAATCGTCGTTGGTCAGGCCCATCCCGCCAAGGATAATCTTATCGACATCGGCGCGCAGAGCCACCATACTCATCACCTGGTTGTAAGGCTGGTCGGGGTCGGCGAAGAACGGAATCTTCTGGCCCGACACGAGCGTGTTGTTCAGGTCGATGCCCGCAATGCCCGTGGGGATGAGTTGCGAAGGCTGGCGGCGGCGAAATGGGTTCACCGATGGTCCGCCAATCTGTCTTTTCTCGCCCTCAACGGCTGGGCCGCCGTCAATCGGCTCGCCGTAAGCGTTGAAAAAGCGTCCCGCAAGGTCGTCGCTCACGTTAAGTGCGGGCGGCTCTCCAAAGAACGTAACCTCGGCGTTGGTGGGTATATCTTCCGTTCCGCCAAACACTTGCAGCGTTATGCTGCGGCCTTTTATCTTCACAACCTGCGCCAGACGCCCAGCCACAAGCGCCAGTTCGTCAGCCGTCACGCCGTCGGCCTCAAGCGTCACCGTGGCCTTGGTGATGGCCGTCAGGTGCGTGTATATCCGCTGAAATGCTTTCTCACTCATTTTCTAACTCCTTCCTTAACTGACTGTAGTATTTGTCGAACTGCTCCGACTTGTACTCCGAATAATTCATCTGTCGGCAAATGTTGATGAGCCCCTTGAAGAATGTGGCGCACTCCTCAAAATTGCCGAAATTAAACTTGTGGTCGCAAATATCGATGACGGTGTTCAGCATAAACTGCTGACGCTCAAGCGGTGTCGAACTGTCAATCTCGTCGAACGCGTCCTGCTGAAGAATGATGAAATCCACCAGTTCCGACTTCCAATACTGCTCGTGATAGGCGATTGGCACGCCGTCGTCGCCCAAAATGTTAATCTGCTCGAAGGCCTCCTTGCCGCGGCGGATGATGTATTTGGTTTTGATGACCTTGTCGGCCCATCCTTTTTCGACTCTATTGTCAAGATACTCAACAATTTCGGGGTATTCCAGATATTTTGAATACGAATCAACAGGGTCAACAGCGGGATAGCGTTTCTTGTCGGCGCGGTTCTGCGAAAGGCCGTAGAAGCAGCGTGCCGCCTTCTTTGTCGATTCGGTAACTGGCTCCTTCAGGTTTCCGCCTGCGGGCGACACCGTTCCGATGAAGGTGATTGAGCCCGTGGCGCCATTGTTCAGCCTTACGAATCCGGCGCGGGCGTAGAAACTTGTGATGACCGACGACAAATCGACCGGGAAGCCGTCCTGTCCGGGAAGTTCCTCAAGGCGGTTGCTCATCTCGCGCAAAGCCTGTGCCCAGCGCGATGTTGAGTCGGCCAGAAGCAGCACCTTCAAGCCCATCGAACGGTAGTATTCGGCCAGCGTCATCGCTGTATAAACCGATGCCTCGCGGGCCGCAACGGGCATATTCGATGTGTTGCAGATGATGATGGTGCGCTCCATCAGTGAGCGGCCAGTGTGCTTGTCCTTCAGTTCGGGAAACTCGGTGAAAATCTCAACCACCTCGTTGGCACGCTCGCCGCAAGCCGCCATAATGATGACATCGGCGTCGGCCTGCTCGGCCAAGGCGTGCTGCAACACCGTTTTTCCGCAGCCGAAAGGCCCTGGAATGAAGCCCGTTCCGCCCTCGGCAATGGGGTTCAGCGTGTCGATGCAGCGGACGCCCGTCTCCATCACCTTGTAGGGGCGCGGTTTGTCGGCGTATGCGCCAATGGCCACTTTCACAGGCCAGCGCTGCACCATTGTGACGTTGACATCGTCGCCATCGGCATCGGTGAGCACGGCCACGGTGTCGTTTATTCGGTATTCGCCCGCTTTCGCGATGCTTTTGACGGTGTAAGTCCCTTTGAATGAGAATGGTACCATAATTTTGTGCGGCAACCATCCCTCTTTCACCTCGCCCAGCCAGTCGGCGGCCGAAACCTGCTGGCCAACCTCGGCTAAAGGTTTGAACTCCCACAGTTTAGACTCGTCGAGAGCCGGCGTGTACTCGCCCCTTTTCAGGAAAACACCATCCATTGTCGCAAGGTTGTTCTGCAGACCGTCGAAATTGCTCGACAGCAAGCCCGGTCCGAGCGTCGCCTCAAGCATATACCCTTGAAACTCAACCTTATCGCCAGCCCGCATTCCGCGTGTGCTCTCGTAAACCTGCACCGAAGCCGTGTTGCCCGTCACCTTGATGACCTCGGCCATCAGGCGCGTTCCGTGCAAATCGACAAAGCAGATTTCGTTTTGAGCCACAGGGCCGTCAACCTCAACCGTAACCAGATTGGAAATTATTCCCGTTACTTTTCCTGTTGTCTTCATTATATTATATTTTCTTGTTTTTCAATTATTTTCGGTCAAGCCGAAACTCCTTTGAACGTTCCCTTCACCTCGCCGAGCAACTTGCGGAACATTGTCTCGCCAGCCTCACGGTCGAGCCGTGCCCAGCGCTGCACAATGTGCGCCTTCACCAGGAAAGCCAGAATGGCATTCATATTGAAATAGTCCATCTGCGCTATCTCGCTGGCTTTGTTCCATTTAAGCATATCGGCCTGCTGCTCGCGCTGAAGGAAATCGGCATTGGCCAGAACCTCAAGCACTCGTTTCTCATCGTCGAACTCGGCCTCGGGCAACTCCACCAAATACTTGTCGGCCTGAAGGTTAGCGGCGCGTGCCACATACTCGGCCTGAAGGTTGCGCATCCGTGCGTCGAAATCGAAATACTCGCGTATGAAACGGTTCCGCGATGCTGCAGCCCGACTGTAGAAATCGGCGTTAAGAGCGGCCTCGTCGAAGCCCTCGTCGAGCAACGCAACCAACTGGCAGTCAGCATCCGACAGCAGTTCGGCAATCGGCTCGCGCACATCGGTGTACGAGAACTGCGAAGAGCCGAAGTTGGCGGTCAGGTCGGGCAATCCGGCCACGATGTAAACGTAGTTGTCCATCTATCCGAACAGTAATTTTTTCGCCGCCGGGCGCAGATACGAACTGATGAGCCGCGTGAACTCCTCGTCTGTGAACTGCAGCAGATAGCCGCCTTCTTTGGGCGAGATTTTGAATCCGGCGTTCAGTTTTTTCGAGTATTCAACAGTCAGATTGGCGTTGAGTTGGCGCGCAGCCTCGCTTTTCAGGAATTTCTCGGCTGCCGCTTTAACCGATTCGGGCAAAATGACATCCAAATCGGCTGGTGCTGCATCGGCTGGATTGAAGGCCTTGACAATGGCCATCAGCATCTGGCTGGCAAAATCGGTGTCGGCAAGAGCCTGCTTGACGGCGGGTTCCACAGCCTGCGCCACAATCATTGTCTCCACCTCGTGCCTGATGGCGGCCACACTCTGCGCCCCAGCCATACGGATGTCGGCCTCGGTTTTCTGCTTCAGTTCGTCGGCCTGCTTGCTGGCTTCTGCCACAATCCGCGCTGCCTCCGCTTTCGCCTGATTGACAATCTGTTCGGCCTCGGCCTTGGCTTTCTGCACCAATTCCTCACCCTCCTGTTTACCTTTCGACAGACCTTCGGCATAAAGCCTGTCAGTCAATTCTTGCAGTTTGTTTTGCATATATGTTTGTTTATCAATAATCTAAAGTGTGCATAATGGCGTTTCGCGGCGGAAACACGGACATTGACAAATATAAGAAAAAAGAATGATTTTTGCTAAATTGTATGATAAAAAAGGCTGCCCGATAGCAGCCTTTCGTGTGTGTGCGGTTTTTCTCCTTTTACAGTTTCAGTCTCTCTTTCAGCGCCTTATACCCCGAAAGGCTCACTTTGATTTTCTCGCCGTTGCGCAACTCAACAAGCTGCTGCTGGCCGTAGCGCTCGATTCTCGAAATCTTGGCCACATTCACAATGAATGAGCGGTGAACCCGCACAAAATCGGCCATTGGCAGGTTCTGCTCGTAGTATTTCATTGTCTGCTCCTTGAGCCAGCGGCCCGATTCGGTGGCTATCGACACGTAGTCGCCATCAGCCTTGATGTAAAAGATGTCAGCAATATTTATAACGTTTATTTTCTGACCGTTTCGCACTGTTATCTTATCAATTGGTTCCGATGGTGTCTGCTCGGTTTCGGTGGCCAACGGCTGTTCAATGGTGTCGGGCTCGTCGTCGGCATTAAGGTTGTGGCTGTAGGTTTGCGCCACCAGACCGAAAAGCAGAACCAGAACCAGAGCGCGGGCGGGCAAGGTCTTCGCGAAAGCGGAAAAACATTCATTATCAATCGAATAATTTACAATTGATTCAATGCCCACAGTGCTCACCACCACAAAGAATCCGATTATCAGCAGATACTGGTTGAAGTAGGCATTGCCAATAGGTTGCAGAACATATTTCATTATGTTCCAAACAATTATGCACTCTGCGGCAAATGTCGCGGCAAACGCAAGACAATCTATGACGACCGCCCCCGCGGTTTGCCCAGCCAGCCAGCCAAACGCCGCGCCATAGCAGGCGGCCACAACTGCAAGAATTGTGACCGCGGCAATGGTCGAAGCCTTATTTCTCAAAAACGGGTTCATTGGTTATTCAATTGCTCCGCCGCCAAGTACGCAGCGCCCTGTGATGATTAACTGGCGTGTGGTGTCGATGTCGGTTGCAAAACGTTCGTCGGAAATGCCGCCCATAACAAAACTGCACTGGTTCACAACTTTCCAGTTCGACGGAACTTTGAGTTTGAATCCGCCCATTGTGGCGTCGATATTCAGAATGGTGTCGCCTTCGGGAAGCGTTGTATGGCGCAGGTCGAGTTCAATTCCGCCGCAAGTTGCGCTGATGTTTCCTCCGCGGAAAACGGGTTCCATAAACACCTGCTCGCTTCCACTGAACACAAATCGGTAGTTGATGCGGCCGTCGGTGTCGGTTGTCTGCTCGGTGTTGCCGTATTTCTGTGAAAATTTTGTTCCGCACACGTGCTGATGGCAGCGGTTTCGGCTCGGTTTGGTGAATATCAGAATCAATCCGAAGCCAACAAACAGTGCTGGCCAGAAGAAAGTGAAAAACTGCTGCGAATCGACTCCCGCGTCAAGGAACGTTTCTCTAATCAGTTCGCCCCAACGGTGAAAGTTGGTCACAATGCCCACCAGAAACCATATCAGGCTGTTTCGGAACTCGCCCTGAAAGAGTTTCGCCAGACCGATGGCTAAAAAGACTGATTGAAAGCAAAAAAGCAACTCGGTAAGCGGCTGGGGCAGAAATCCTGCCGTTTGCATATAAAACACTGCTCCGCAGAGTATCAGTACCAAGCCCCACGACAAACGGCGGCGGCGTTCAGAAATTCCAAAATTTTCCATAATTCAAATTTTTTGTGTTTAAAAATACGTTTTTTGATGTCACAATCGAAATAAGTGCTGCGGCGGTGCGCGTCATTTTCTTTCGACGCTGCAAAAGTATTGTGGCTGTGGACTTTCCGAAAGGCCATATCGGTGAACCGATGTTTTTAACCCGATGAATGAATGGTTTAGGCGGGTGAAACGGCGGCTGTTTTGCGGAAGTTTTCGGCTTTTTTCTGATGAGAACCGAATATGAAATCGCTATCAAAAACAAAAACTCGCAAACTTGCGAGCAAATTTAGTGAGTGATTTGCGAGTCGCAAGTTTGCGAGTTGATGGCGGATAACGGTATATCGCCTTTATTTACAATACCTTTCCAGCATAACCTTCATTTCGTCGGCCACCTTGCGGGCGGCTTCGGCGGCGCGTTCGGCAAAATCCTCGCCGTTGCTTGCGTAGATGATGGCGCGCGACGAGTTGACAATCAGTCCGCACTGCGAGTTCATTCCGTAGCGGCAGACCTCCTCGAGCGAGCCGCCCTGCGCCCCGATGCCAGGCACAAGCAGGAAATGGTCGGGGGCGATGCGGCGGATGTCCTCAAACAACTGCCCCTGAGTGGCGCCTACAACGTACATTAATTGGTCGGCGGTGGCCCACTGTTGGCTGGTGCGCAACACCTTCTCGAACAGACGCTCGCCGTTGGCGTCGGCCGTGAGTTGGAAGTCGTGCGAACCCTTGTTGCTTGTGAGCGCAAGCAGAATCACCCATTTGCCCTCGTAGGTCAGGAACGGGCTCACGCTGTCCTCGCCCATATAGGGCGCCACGGTCACCGAGTCGATGTCCAACTCCTCGAAGAACGAGCGGGCGTACATTGCGCTTGTGTTGCCGATGTCGCCGCGTTTAGCGTCGGCAATGATGAACTGCTCGGGATAGTTCTGCTTCAGATATTTGATTGTCTTTTCGAATGATATCCAGCCTTTTACGCCCATACTCTCGTAAAACGCCAGATTTGGCTTGTAGGCGATGCAATACTGCGCCGTAGCGTCGATGATGGCCTTATTGAAAGCGAAAATCGGGTCCTCGCTGCTCAACAGATGTGCGGGGATTTTCTTAATGTCGGTATCGAGCCCGACGCAGAGAAAAGATTGCTTTTTAGTAATCTGATTTACAATGTCTTGACGTGTCATATTTTTAATTTTTATTTAATATAAATCTATTTTTCGCACCAGTCTATAAATTCGTCCATTACATCTTGCCAATGCATATTTTCATAATCAGATTTTCCGTCAGGAAGAATTTGCTCAAAATTATGCCCGCAACCATTGAATGCGTGAATTTTATAGTTGTGCTTGCCTTTCAATTCGAAAAACAATGGCAACAAGTCGCACATAGAAGCGCCATCATCTTCTGTTCCGAATGCAACATAGACAGGCATTTTTAAATTGACAATATCGTCTACGAATGGTCTACTGAAACTGCGCCAAGTACGCTTTGTGTTTCCAGTCTCAAATTCAGTCGTATCTCTGCATACATTTTGCCACCACTCGTATTTTTCATCAATGTTTTTTTGCGCTATACTGTCGGTAATTATGCCATAACGAACAGCATTTCTTTGTTTCAGTATAAATTGGGAATAGCGGCCAAGAATATTAAAACTCAAACATCCAACAGCGTGAATATCAACATTCTGCAATCCAAGTTCCAATGCTACAAATGAGCCTTGCGAATGTCCGACTGTGATTATTTTGTTTTTTTTCACCCACTCTTGCTGACGCAAAAATTTCAAAACAGCATTGCCGCGTTCCACATATTTTTCCAAATAGTCATTCTGCCTATATTCCTCAACATAGTTACCTTTGGGCGTGTATTCGTATCTGTTATTAAGTTTTTCCTCATCCACACATATAGGAATGTTAGGCATTGATATTATCACATAATGGTATCTGTCAAGATGTGAGAAAAAGTCGAAATTGCTCAAAGCGGGCACCCACTTTGAGCCTTGGCTATTTATTACAACGGGGACTGGCAGTGAGCCTTGACAAAAAATAATAGTCGGCTTTTCTACGTTGTCTTTGGCTATTCTTATGAATGATATGGTGTCATTGCCTTCGGTTATGGAATAATTGGTTATAAAATCGGAATCATTGCCACTTGCAAAAAAGTGAAACAATATCAGCAATGCGACAAATATGCTCTTTTTCATAAGAAACCTATTCCGTTCTTTTGCAATTATTTACAAATCCGCTTCCTTCAGCCGCTCAGCGTTCTCGGCCACAATCAGGTGGTCGATGCAGTCCTGAATGTCGCCGTTCACGAAGGCGTCAAGGTTGTAGATGGTGTAATTGATGCGATGGTCGGTGATGCGCCCCTGCGGATAGTTGTAGGTGCGGATTTTGGCCGAACGGTCGCCTGTTGAGACCATTGTCTTGCGCCGCGATGCAATGTCGTCGATATATTTTTGGTGCTCCTTGTCGTAGATGAAGGTGCGAAGG
>JAEEGK010020375.1_pt1 | contig 14112 bp, 34 predicted proteins | sample 8958771 | NCBI WGS metagenome assembly JAEEGK01 (sample SAMN16246547, study PRJNA631951) | gut metagenome | biome: gut microbiome; feature: rumen; material: SC-attached | host: Bos | place: Iran: Karaj | collected 2018-10
TCAGCTTTTGCGTAGGGGACAGCGCCTCGCCTGGTATCGCATTTACCACGGATGGGACAAAATTTTCACGCGGGATAATTTCATACTCCATAAATGACAACTCCATTCTCACAGATGCGTATTGAGTAGTATACGCTGTTTCGTTAAAATGATACCAACAAGGCGAGAGTGGGGGCGGCAATTAGCTTGGCGGCATGACCCGCCCCTACAACATTATAGCAGATACTTGGATTCCGTGGAAGGAGGTCTTGATAATATGAATGCAGAAGAAGTTAAAGCTGAGATTCGATCTCTTGATTGGCAAACGCGAGAAATCGTAATGCTCTTTCTGGATTTGCTTTTGCAAGCCGAACAAACCGGGAAAGTTCTTCCAAGAGTGCCGGAGATAGAAGATTGACACCATCAAGCCCGTCAGCAGAAATGCTGGCGGGTATTTCTTCGCCCAAAAGTTCCGACACGGTTATTCCAAAGTAGTGTGCCGCTTGTTTGACCTTGATTATACTAGGCGAATTTGTGTCCCAACGATATACGGAGTGTTCCCCTAAACCGCTGTCTCGCTCAAACTGGACAAATGTTATTCCTCGTTCTTTACACAGTTGCTTAATTCTCTCCACTAATGTCATTTCAATCACCCAAAATTTTTCTCACAAATTTGATATAAACCCCTTGACAATCTCACAAATTTGCTTATAATGGGTGGTGTAAACGGCAAACAAAAACCCAGCCCCACGGATTTGCGCTCCGTGCGGTGCAAATATGCGAGAATTGTAGGCAAAGCAATAATAGCATATTTGCGTAATTTGTCAATAGGAAAGGGGGTGATAAATTGCTGGAAAACATCAAGACTATCTGCAAGGCAAAGGGTATTTCCATCAGACAGCTTGAACAAGAAGCTGGGATTGCTTCCAACACGATTGCGCGTTGGGACGAGAACAAGCCGTCTTATGACAAGGTTAAGAAAGTGGCTATCGTTTTGGGGGTGACGATGGACGAACTAACACGGGAGGACACGAACGATGGCGAATAACAGCAGCCGCGACCCGTTCATCCTGACGAGGAAACGCCGTGATTACACGCAGAGCGGATCAACGCCGAAGATCAGCATTGACCAAGGCACATACCAGAAGTTGCAGTATGCAGCGGTGGAAAGCGGACGCTCCATTTCGGAGATTGCGAGAATGGCAATCGGTTACGCAATGGGACGGCTGGAATGGGCAAATGAATAGAAAACCGCCCCGATGCGGCAACATCGGAGCGGGTGCGGGGAAATGGGTTCTTGACAATTACTTATACCATGCCCCGCAGCGGAATTCAACGGGGTAATTAAAAATGGCGATCAGAAGGATAACTGGAAACCGCCGCACGTTGTTCCGAACCTGTTTCGTTTGCGGTCAGACGATGATAACAACGGCAGATACGCCGTTCATGCGGCAGCTCTGCGACGTGGACGGAAAGAAACAAAAGACTGTGTACTTCTGTTCCGAGTCATGCAAGGAGTCAACGTACAAGCATCACTTCGACGGACTGGCCTGGAAGCGTCGTGAGGAAAGAGCAGCGCAGCGAGATAACGCCGCACGGAACAAGAGTTACTACGATAATCACGCTGAACAGGAACGGGAACGGGCCAAGCAGCGGTATCACGCAATGAGCGACGAGGAACGGGCGAAACTCAACGCATATCGAAGACGGCAACGAGCTTTGCAGAAAAAGGAGGCCGCTTGTCTATGACGGTAGAGTTCCACGGCAAGCCAAACATTCAGCGGATGTTCGAGGTCTGGGCGGCGATCCTGGCAGAGCGTGACGGGCGAGAAGTCGTACAGGGAAGCGTGAAGGTGGAGTTGAAAGGAGAACATGATGACGATACGGACAAAAAAGGCAATTTGTGAGGCCCGTGGCTTTCTGTGCTGGCTGCTGATGCTGTTCGTGGTAGGTGGGACGGAGCGTGGATATCTTCCCATGACCGCTATATGGTGGGCTTTCGGTCTGCTGGCGGTTGGTGCGTTCCTTCTGTGGAAGGGCGGTGTGATTAAAGTCAGATGAGACTACTTACCAAGGTGAATTCTCTGGCATATGACCGGGGACTGACACTGTGCCAACTCGCGGACAAGGCCGGGGTGAAACGGACGACGATCTACGACTGGAGCCGTCACGCAGACCCAAGAATCAGTAGCGTTGTGAAGGTGGCGAAAGCTCTGGAAGTAGGCTTGGACGAGCTGATGGAAGGAGTGGAATTGTGAGCGAGTATATCAGCCGGGAGGCGGCAGAGAACGCTTTCTGCAAATACATGGGATTTACAAGCGGGAGGGTGGCTCTCGCGTCAGAGCTAATCTTTGCGAATATCCCAACCGCCGATGTTGTGGAAGTGCGGCATGGGCGGTGGATAAATGAACGCTGGGAAGGACTAAGTAGCTTTTCTGCCGAATGCAGTCTGTGTGGCAAGCGAACCTTGGCCTATTTCCATTATTTCTACTGCCCCAACTGCGGTGCGAAGATGGACGGAGGGCAGGAGGATGTATGAGGAATTGGTGAAGCGGCTACATCAACGAATAGCCTCAACCACCGCTGGCTCTCCGTTACAGGATGATTTGCTGGAAGCCGCCGATGCCATAGATGAACTTGACACATTGCTTGATGGCGTGAGAGCGGATAACGAAGCTCTGTGCGAAACCATTGAGATGCTGAAAAAGCAAGTGTTCGACATGAGTTCCCTTATTGGGGAATACAGTGAGAAAACCCGCTGGATTCCCGTGACGGAGCGGTTGCCTGACGAATCGGGAAATTATCTAACTGAATTTGGGGACGGTACTGCAATGGCAGTCAACGAATTCATGCACCCACGAGATTGGTTGACGGAAGAAGGGCGCGAAGCACATCCGAACGGAAAATGGTATTGGGGAGGCGTAACGCATTGGATGCCGCTCCCGGAGCCGCCGAAGGAGGAAGATAAAAGTGGAAACTGAAACCAGAATGAGTGTGAAGCTGAAAAACGGAAAGGAAGTTTGGGTAAAGGCACAACCGATTCCCTATTTCCACCGCGAGGGATTAGTGAGCCGGTTCTTCGGACTGGTAAGCAAGAAGAAGCTGGTGCGGGAGATGGTCGATATCTATGTAGAGAACGACACGGACAGTGACCTCGCATCCGACACCAATATGGTCTACTACTGCATGGGCAACTCAAATGCGCTGGACGGCCTATCTTCCCGACTCGGAATAGACCTGAGGCCATATATCAGAACACACAAAGACCTTCTTAGAAAAACGAAACAGACGGAGCCGCCGAAGGAGGACGAATGAGCAAGGAAAAATTGAACCTGGTTCCGGCGATTCGGCAGATCGAGGAACAGATCATGGAGATCGAGAGTGAATACAAGATAAAGTCAAAGCCTTACCATGACAGCCTCAAGGCACTGCGGCAGCTCAATACAGCCTGCGAAAAATGCAACGGAAAAGGCAAGGTGCTGCGGAGAAGGGCGTGTGCGGAAGATGATAGGCCAGACCCGACAGACCCGCGGGACTATATCAAATGTGACATCTGCGGAGGAACGGGTCGCGCCCATTATGCCGAGGAGAAAACGTGAGTACAAAGTCAGCTTGCGCCGAATGTATAAAGGCAAATAAGAACAGAACAAAAGACGGAAAAATCCGATGCACAAGGTATTCCAAGTGGGTTTATCCGTTTGAAGATTCCTGCGAGGAATTTGTGGATGTAGAACTCTGGAAGAGATTTCACAACAATCTTACGCCGCAAGGGAAGCCGAAGGAGGAAGTATGAGCCGCAAAATTAAAGTCAAGGATTGTGCCGGGTGCCCATATTATCGTTACAACCGGGGAACGCCTGATTGGTGCGAAAACGCACAAAGCTATATAAGGGAAATCAGATTTTGTGCTTGGAACGAGTGGAACAGAATAGCACGGGAAGAAGAGGAGGCCGAGGCATGAGCGTACTGATAAAGGGCATGGAGATGCCGACAAACTGTTTCTTGTGTCCGCTGTCTGTGCTGAATGGTAAACGACTGTTCTGCGAGGTCACAAAGGATGAGGTTCTCCGGGAGAGAACACCAAGATATTGTCCTCTCGTCCCTGTCCCGCCGCATGGGAGGCTGATTGATGCAGACGCTTTGTACCGGGAAATCAAGGCTGAGTGCAATCCTTACGGGAAACCGAGCATAGGCTATGACGATGGGTTGAAAGTGCTTGGGATAATCGGAAGCACACCGCCAGTCATCCCGGCAGAGCCGCCGAAGGACGAAGCCCCGGCTGGCCCTTACGATCTGCTCTATGAGGAAGGGGGAGCCGGTACGACGTGAACGGTTGCATCTACCGCACGAAAGACGGCGAGTGCGATCTGTACAACTCGTGGTGCGATTTAGGGACGTGCGCCAGCCGCAAGCCGTCATACGCTGACCGCATACGGGAAAAGAGCGACGAAGAACTAGCCGAGTTCTTAGGAACGCTGCCATGCTGTCCTCCGGGCGAAGACGTGGAGGAACTGTGCTTCCCGCTTGATTCCTGCGAAGGAACCGATCTCATGGTCAAATGCTGGCTCGACTGGCTGAGACAGGAGGCAACATGAGCGTTAATGACGATTACTGCCGTAGTTGTTTCTACCACGGAAAGGTAAGCGGCGGCATATCCAGAAGCCGGAGGGAATAGCATGATGGGAGTGCTGCGGCAAGACCTGATACGCCGCCTAAAAAACTTAAACGAGATGATACCAAAGACGAACCGCAATCAGCCAGATACGGTGCTTATGTCCGTGGAACTGTTCAACGAAATCAGAAATTTGGCTGGTGAAACGGCAGTAGCCCTTGAAAACGACATTGATATTCCCATCTACGATCAAGAAGAAATCTATCACAACTGCACGGTGCAAGTTCTTTTCAGCAGTTACACCGGGGATTCGTCGGTTGGATGGTGGAAGGAGGGTGATGCCGAGTGATACCGCAGGTGGTTATGCACGTTTTGATTACGATGGCTTTGTTGTGCGGAATGACGCTTGCTCCTGTTATGCCGGAGCCAATGCCGGAGGCCATGACCGCACAGGCGGCGCTAGAACCATCAGAAGATATGATGGAAATGCTGGCCTGTCTAATCTATCAAGAGGCTGGCGGTGATGAGTGCAGCGACGAATGCCGAATCGACGTGGCAGATGTAGCTTTAAACAGAGTTGCCGATTCCAGATTTCCAGACACTTTATACGAAGTGTTGACTGCCCCAAAGCAATATGGACGCTGGCACACTACGGGCATTGTGTGGCCCGAACGGGCAAGCAATCCGAATGAAGCGGCGGCGGTAGAGAGGGCTTACGACATTGCAAGGCGAGTCTTATCTGGCGAACATGGCGATCTTTTTGGAAAGGGCTATGTATGGCAAGCAGAATTTGTCCAGGGTACAGAAGGGTTCTGGCTCGACGGTCTTTATTTCGGAAAGTGATTCGGTGATTAAGAATGAGCTACAAAAATAGAGTGAGCCGCCCGGTGCTACCAACGCCGGACGGCCCAGAGAAAGGAGAACAAGTGTCTTGAACAAGGATAGCACAGGAACTGAGAAAAAGTCAAGGGTGCAGGACGGTCTTAGGAAACTGCTTCTGTTGGTGAAGCTGCTGGAAGACGAAGGTATCAAAGTCGTAACAGCGGAAGCCTCTCTTACCAGGGGCAACGATATCCTGTTCAGCGGCGGCTTTGACCTGTTCCGCAAATGGTGTAAGAAGCACGGGTTGAAAGTCGAGTGCAACTACCGCCCGGAATGCGGCGACTACCTCACATGGACGATTCGCACGGAATACCACGGCGTAGACATTCACAGCTATATGACCGACACGGATAAGGAAGCCTACGATGCCGAAGCAGAAGAAGCGTAAACGTCCGGCCCAGAAAGAGCGGCCCTATGTGTCCAAACTGGAACTGCATGATGCCCTTGTCGAAAAGCTGTCCATGCGGGAACTCGCAGCGTTGGAACGGCAGGTCGAGGGCGTGGTAAAGGAAGCACTCGATCAGGCCGTGGAGGAAACCGTCAAGGAAACCTATAAGCGGCATTGGGCAATCACCATGAGAGTGCTGATTGACCGCTTTGGATGGGGCCAGGAAGAAATCGGAAAACTCTGGAACGCCTGTATGGATTATCTCGCGGACTACACGGACGGGCGGCTCAACACCAAGGATATGCTCAATACGTTGAAACACGAAGACGATATCGAATTGAGCTGGGATGAACACGATGAAATGGAGGTACACAACAATGATAACTGAAACCACGATTGATGCGATTCCTGGACGGAAATATAGCACCAAGGTCATGCGCGACGTAGATCAGTTCCACAAAAGTGATTGGGCAGCGGCAGAGGTCAACATAGATGGGTACACAAACATAACGTCGGCGTACTCAGCGTACAAACAGGCGATTGAAAGAATGAGAGTCGCCGTTACCCCTATATGTAGGCGTGGCAAATTGTACCTTATCCGCTCCGGCGATACCGAAAGTGCTGGTGAGTGATGATTAAAGGAAACGAATCCTACCAGACCCGCTGCCGCAAGTACGAAGCCGAGAAGCGCAAGCTGGTCGGCCTGTCACCGAAGGAATACGAAGAAGCGGTGAAAAAGTTGGCTGAGAAGTATCGCCTGTGATTGACTACGCGGAGCCGATAAAAAACGCCGTCTCAATGCCGGAATTGCTGGAACGCTACGGACTGCCAGTATCAAGACACAGACGTATCCCGTGTCCGATTCATAACGGCACAAAGCACAATTTCGCATACAAGGAGCATGGATTCAAGTGCTATGTCTGCGGCGTTCACGGCGATGTGATTACCTTCACGGAACTGTACTTCGGCCTGGACTTCATGGACGCTTGCAGGAAACTTGACCAGGACTTCAACCTTGGCCTGAATGTCGGCGGCACTCTTGACGCTGAGAAGCAAGCCGAAGCGGAACGAGTAAGTATGATGCTCCGTGCCAAGCGTGAACTGCGTGAAGCGGAGCGGAAGCGGGTGCAAGAGGCATATCACGCTGCGCTGGACAGATGGTGCGAGTTGGACAAAATCATCCGCGAAGAAGCACCAGCAACGCCCTATGACGATCTGACCGAACAGTACGCCTATGCGGTGAAAAACATCGACGCTGCGGGTGCGGCTCTGGACGAAGCGGAAATAAACCTTTGGGAGTTTGAGCATGAAGGAGAGAAAGCTAACCCACCTGTCTCTGTTCAGCGGGATCGGCGGTCTGGACTTAGCAGCGGAAGCGGCAGGATTCAAGACAGTCGGACAAGTAGAGTGGGCCGACTTTCCGACAAAGGTGCTGGAAAAGCACTGGCCTGACATTCCGCGATGGAGAGATATACGTGAACTAACCGCAGATACTTTTAGGGAGGCAATTTATATGGCTGCGCACAGGAAAGACTATGAACAGGCGGTTATCATGTATAACTGTGGTTTTTCCGTCGAGGATATTGCCGATTACTACGGAGTTACACGTCAATCTATGTGGAAATGCCTACAGAGAAGGAACGTACAATTTCGTGACAACAAGCGGTACGGTGAGCAAAACCATTTTTTCCGTGGAACAAAAGCCAACGATCACGCACAGAACATTCTCGAAAAAGCGATAGAGCGAGGGATTGTAAAGCGAAAGACTGTTTGCGAATGTTGCGGCAGAGAGTTCACCATGAAAGACGGGCGTACAGGAATCCAAGCGCATCATTGTGATTACAACAAACCGCTTGATGTTATGTGGTTATGCCAGAAATGCCACCACGAATGGCACAAGAACAATAAAGCGAAGGAGGTGGTGCTAAGTGAAGCTATGCCGAGGCCAAATGTCGATGTTCTCAGCGGAGGCTTCCCTTGACCTTGCCAACCATTCTCTCAAGCCGGGAAGCGACAAGGCAAGGATGATGACCGTTACCTCTGGCCTGAAATGCTCCGAGTCATACATGAACTCCGGCCCACTTGGGTGCTTGGTGAGAATGTGCCTGGGATCGTCAATCTGGCACTCGACACGGTGCTTTCTGACTTGGAAGCAGAAGGGTACGAAGTCCAGACATTCAATATTCCAGCTTGCGGTGTCGATGCCCCGCACAGAAGATACAGAATCGCTATTCTGGCCCACGCCGTCAACGGGAGCGGGGCTGTGCGGGGGAACAGGGAACTTCAAGACCTTGCAGAAGATGGCAGAGAAGGGCCTGATAACGGAGGAGGAACGGCGGCAGCTATCACAGGGGAACGGAGGCAAAACGAATCCCGGTCTGCTGGAATGGCTGATGGGGTACGAACAGGAATTTACCAGGATGATACCTACCCCGACAGCGACGGACTACAGGGGAGGATGTCTGAGCCGCTATTGGATGCCGCAGAGAGAGAGAGAGAGAGAGAGAGAGAGAGACGGGCGGCGCGGTTACGACGGTCTGCTGAGATCGTTCCTGGAAGTCACTCCGCTTGGGAGAATTGGCTACCTGAACCCGGAATACCTAGAGTGGTTGATGGGCTACCCGATAGGGTGGAGCGAATTAAAGCGTTAGGCAACGCCGTTGTACCCCAGCAGTTTTACCCGTTTTTCGCAGCCATAGCAGAAATTGAACTGAAATTGAAGTGAGAATACGGAAAGGAAAACCAGATGCTAACAAGTGAGGGCTACAAGATGTTTCGCGGATCAGGGCAAATCCGCAACACTCAGACCGGGAAGACCGTGCGGACGGAACGTGGCGACTGGCTCTACAAGCCGGAATATGACTGCTGGTACGTCAACGGCAGCAGCTATCCCGCCGAGTGCGTGAAGGTAGTGGATGACGAAACCAAAGCAGCAAGAATCAAGCACGGACGGTGGGAGCGGGTAGAGGGCTGCGATAAGTGGATTTGTTCCAAGTGCAAGGAAGTAAACCTGTACGCCTACTCCTGCGGCGACGATGACTACGAACTGCAAGACTTCTACTGCCCCCATTGCGGCGCGGTCATGGATGGGAGTGACAAAAATGCCTGAAGATTATGTGAAAAGGTCAGATGTTCATAAGGCGTTTCAGCCGAAATACGCCCCGGCAATAAATCGGACGTTTGCTGCCATGATTGATAGTGTTCCTGCCGCCGATGTGGTGGAAGTGCGACATGGACAATGGATAAATGAACGCTGGGAAGGACTAAGTAGCTTTTCTGCCGAATGCAGTCTGTGTGGCAAGCGAACCTTGGCCTATTTCCATTATTTCTACTGCCCCAACTGCGGAGCGAAGATGGACGGAGGGCAGGAAGATGTATGAGCTGAAACCTTGCCCTTTCTGCGGACTTCCAGCAGAGTTTTACCAGAGTTCATACGGTACGGATAGTGATAGGAAAGCGGCGCTGTTTCGGTTTTATGTCGGCTGTGTTCATTGCAACGTGTTCCCGCCTGATTCGGACGGAAAGGTGGTTTTCAATATGGGAAAAGATGGAAACCTGAGGCTGCTTATAGACGAGAGGGAAAAAGCAGTAGAGGCGTGGAACAGGAGGGCAGACGATGGGACAGCATAAACACAATCCAACCGCCATCGCCGCCGCTCACGGGGAGCTTCCCCCGAAGCCGCCGAAAAAATCCAAGCGTCAGCGTGATGCAGAAATGCGTATGGCAGTTTTGGCAGCGCTGGAAAAACACGCGCCGGGAACTGCGGCGTTGCTGGATGGCCTGACTATGCATGGATATGGAGGTCAGAAATATGTATGACGATCTGAGAGGACGCCTTAAAGAACTGGCGAAGATAGAACTTGCGGACGATGGAATGGGTATTTTCCGCATATCGGCAGAAGGGCTTGAGATCATCAAAGGGCTTGCCACAGCAGCAGAAGCGGTCATAGAGGACTTGAGCGAACAGATCAGCGAACAGGAGGTCACACCGGAAGCGGAGCATTTTATCGACAAATATGCCGACAGAATCCTGGGCGAATTACAAGAGTTGAAAGGCTCTATCAAAGACAAGCCCTGCTGGATTCCAGTGACGGAGCGGTTGCCGGAGGATGGAAGCGACGTTTTGGCTTATCTGAAATATGAGGTGGGCGGCAGGATTGCGGCAGCGAATTACGACAAAGGAATGTGGCAGGATTGCTTGATGGGCGGCTTGTATCGGACGGAAGAAGGGGTTGTTACCCACTGGATGCCGATTCCGCAGCCGCCGGAGGAGGATGCAACCACATGACCGAGCGCAAATGTAAATCATGCGGCGCTCCGCTCAGAGACATAGGCTTTGGCAAGTATATCTGCGATTACTGCGGTTCGCTGTTTGAAGATCATTATAACGACATCAGGTTCATAGAGGTTTTGCGGGAGCCAGCGGAACGCATCGCGGCGCAATGCACGATTCCGTATTACATGAGACAAAACATGAATCCTGACGAGTTGACAAATTACTCTCTTTCGGAACTCGCCAGAAGTCTTGCGGACGGGTTGAAAGGATTTATGAAAGTTATCGTTTCCGAAGACCCGTCCAGGATGGCGACAATTGTGCGTAGAGAAGTCAGAGTAATCCCGCCAGACCACCGATTTTAGAAAGGAATAATCCATGACCGAAAAAGAATACCGAACTCATCCCGCTATCAGCCGTAGCGAACTGTGGAAGATGAACGAATCGGCTGAGAAGTTCAAGTGGTACAAGGAACATCCGATTGAACCTACTCCTGCGTTCCTATTCGGGCAGTTGGTTCATAAACTCCTGCTTCAGCCGGACAGCTTCGACACCGAGTTTGCGGTAGCTCCCGTCGTTGACAGACGCTCCAAGGCCGGGAAGGACGAGTACGCCGCCTTTGTTGATTCTGTGGGTAATCGCACCGTTGTTTCCCTCGACGATTACGAAAGGGCTATGGACATGGTGGTGGCAGCGAGGATGAATCCGCTGGTAAACAAGCTGCTTGACGGGGAGAAGGAAGTCCCGTTCTTCTGGACGGACGAATCCACGGGCGAGGATTGCAAATGCCGCCTGGACTGCCTAACTGGGATTGACGGAACGTACTACATCGTAGATTACAAGTCCACCGGGAACGCACAAACCGAGGTTTTCAGCAACAAGGACGTGTGGCGTTACGGATATGCGTTCCAGGCGGCTATGTATTCCGATGGTGTCATGCACGGCATGAACCTCACCGAGCGGCCCAGATTTGTCTTTATCGCGCAGGAAAAGTCCGCTCCGTATGCGGTGAACGTGATCGCCGTCCCGGATGACGTGATGCTTGCCGGACTGGACAAGTACCGCGAGTTGATGGGAAAGTTCCACGAATGCAAGGTAATGGACTATTGGCCTTCTTACAATTTGATGGGCGAAATGAACGAAGTGATACTCCCCGGCTGGATGAGCCTTGGCGTAGAGGATGATGAAGAATGACATTAGACCAGATATGCAGAAAGGAGCAATAACGCATGATTCCCGACGAACTCAAACGTATGAAGCCCATGACGGGTAAAGAACGCCTTGGGGCAAACCGCGACTCTGAGTACCTTGGTGCTGAGGACATCGACCCCGGTTCCGAGCCTATCCTGACCATTGACCACATATACAACGGCATGGTCACTCTCCAACGAGGCAAGGAGAACAAGGACGTAATCACCTTCAAGGAAGAACGTGTCCCCGGCATCAAGAACGTGCGGCCCCTGATCGTGAATAGCACGAACCGCAAGACTCTCCGCAAAATCTATAAGGCGGTTACTGCTGAAAACCTGGAGGGCAAGCGCATCCAGCTTTATCTTGACCCGAACGTGCGCGACCCGTCCACGGGGGACAAAGTTGACGGCATCCGCATCAGGCCGAAAGTACCGTCTGCCAAGAGTGCCGAAGTGGTCATGTGCGAGATGTGCAAGAAACCTATCACCGCATTCGGACAGTACAGTGCGGAACAGATGGTGCAGATCAGCAAGGAACGCTTCAACGGGCGGTGCGTGTGTGCTACTTGCGGCGCGGAACTGAAGAAGCAGATGGAATCGGAAGCGGCTGCACAGGCCGCACAGACGGAAGGTGGTACTGAAGAATGAGTCTTAACCGTATCGTCCTGATTGGACGCATTACAAAGGAAGTCGAAAAGCAAGTCACTCAGAGTGGCGTGTCTGTCCTGAATACCACGATTGCCGTTGACCGGGACTACAAACAGGGCAACGAGAAAGTTACGGACTTCATTGATTTGGTCTTGTGGAGGCACAACGCAGACTACATCGAAAAGTACGCCGGGAAGGGCGCTCAGATCGCCGTGGAAGGAAAGATGCAGTCCCGCAAATGGCAGGACAAAGAGGGGAATAACCGCACAAGCTGGGAAGTCCAGGTCGATAACGTGCAGATCGTCAACAGCAAGCGCGACGGGGCCGCTCCTGCCGGACAGAACTATCCCGCTCCGAGCGGCGGCGGTTTTTCCGAGCCTGAAGACTTTGGAGGTGAACTTCCGTTTTGAAAGTAAAACTTCTTTCCGGGGCGAAGATGCCGACCCGTTCTCATCCTAACGATGCGGGACTTGACCTATATGCCAGAAACAGCGCAACCATCTACCCCAAAGAGTCTGTTGTGTTCGACACGGGCGTTTGCGTCGAACTTCCGCACGGAACATTCGGCATGGTAGCTAATCGCTCTGGTCTGAATATCAAGCACAGCATCGTGTGTGGCGGCGTTGGGATCGTTGACGAGCCGTACCGTGGCAGCATCATCGTGAAGCTCTACAACCTTGGCTTTGAGCCGTACCGTGTGAACGCTGGTGATCGAATCGCACAGATGATAGTCCTGCCCCATGTCCAGGTTGACCTTGAAGAAGTGGACGAACTGAACGAGACGGACAGGGGAGAAGCTGGATTTGGGAGTACGGGAAAGTGAGGGAATACAGCTATGCACGATAACGGATTCTTTCCAGAATTTTTTGCGAAGCCGATTTTTGCAGTCCTAATGCCTGATTACCGCCCCCTCCGCATCCTGAAGTCCGGCATCGCAACTATCGTCTTCTGGCAGGACGGCACAAAAACCGTCGTAAAGCGCGGTTCTGACGAACCTGAGAGCGACTACGCCGCATTCACGGCGGCACTGGGTATCAAGATATTCGGAAGCAACAGCGCCTTGAAACGCATCGTGAGCCGCACAGAAACGCAGGAGAAGAAAGGCGGGAAGGATGAAGTCGAGTAGAGGATATTTTGGGATTGGAATTTACAACGGAAAAACCACAAGCAATATCGGAACGCTTTGGAGAAGCGCAAATATCCTTGGTGCTGACTTCATTTTTACCATTGGCAAGCGGTATCAAAAACAATGCTCCGACACGATGAAAACGCCTAGGCACATTCCGCTGTTTCAGTTCAATGATTGGGCTGATTTCTTCCAGCACATTCCCTACGGATGCCCGGTTGTCGGAGTGGAACTTGACGAAAGAGCGGAGCCGCTTGAAACATACCAGCACAGAGAGCGTTGCATCTATCTTCTGGGAGCCGAAGACCACGGAATCCCGCCTGAAATCCTGCACCGTTGCGTCGATGTAGTGCAGCTTATGGGCGACTACTGCATGAACGTGTCCGTTGCTGGAAGTATCGTCATGTACGACAGGGCAGCAAAAAGAGGCTTGCAACGATGACAATGCGTATCGGCCTCATTGATGTCGATGGGCACAATTTCCCTAACCTGGCTCTCATGCGGATTTCAGCTTATCACAAAGCGCAAGGCGATACCGTTGAGTGGTGGTGGAGTGATTTTGAGCATTACGACATTGTGTACATGAGCAAAGTTTTCTCTGATGCCTACTCAAAAGATGTGCCGGAGCCGATGAACGCTGACAGAGTTTTCAAGGGTGGCACAGGGTATGCAATCTCATTAGTAGACGGGCGGGAAGTGTTCGATCAATCAAAGCACAATGACCTTCCCGCCGAAGTCGAAAAAATGTTCCCAGACTACTCCATATACCCGCAGTACGATTTTGCTATTTCCATGACGAGTCGTGGATGTAGTAGACAATGCCCCTTCTGCCATGTGGCTGCTAAAGAGGGAACGAAAAGCGTCAAAGTGGCGAATGTTGACAATTTTTGGAAACGGGGGGGGCAACGAGAGATCAAAGTTCTCGACCCGAATCTGACCGCCTGTTGCGACAAACGGGATTTGATGGAGCAGTACAGGGAAACCGGGGCGATAATAGATTTCACTCAGGGCCTA